>JGI26061J44794_1001272_pt1 | contig 10346 bp, 10 predicted proteins | sample MarorgKNORR_S2LV_5_FD_44794 | JGI IMG/M metagenome (IMG submission 44794) | reverse complement strand
CAAGGACGTTTTCTCAATACTTTCAGAGAAGACGACAAAGGATCAAAAGCTGTATTACAATTTTGTGATCCCGTAAAAAGTTCTTTAAAAGAATTAATCCATGCTCTTTTCTTCGCCCGTTGGTGCAACCAACAAACAACATTAAATCGTCTTACCCTTTCAGATTTAAAGAACCCATCGAGCCTTAAGGACCTTTTGTTAAACCAAATGGACCAACCTTGGTCATCTGAAGCTTATCCTGTTGTACCTGTACACTGGGATGGAATCAAATACGATAGGCTGGAAGCCTGCACTGAACTTTTTCCTAACATTATCAATTTCCTTTTAGATAATATTTTAGCATCTAATCGTAATGTTGTAACAGCAACTAATTTAATAAATCAAACTTTTCAAATGACCAATGATTTCCCGATTTTTATGACTGTTATAGACATCTCTTGGTTTAGACCTGACATCATAAGTCCAGAAAGCCCTGTGCCTACTGGCATTGGCGCAAAGCCATACTTAGATCGATTACAAAACCATCTTGATTTGGAGAATCATCATGCAACCATAAAAAAGATGATATCGTTACAAGGTGAATACTGGCCATCAATTCGGAGACAGTTGACACCGGTTGATATTGAATACATTTCGTGCGAAAACCGAAAATATTTTAGCTATAAAAATGGTACAAAACTATTTGAAGGTAAAAATTTATTTATCATAAATGAATGAAAAAAATGATCAACTCAAAAAGATATTTCACCGAAACTCTTTCTCATATCAAATCTGAAGGGCTCTATAAAAATGAACGAACCATTACCACGCCCCAAGGCGTAGATATTACAACCATGGAAGGAGGTGATGTTTTAAATTTTTGCGCTAACAATTATTTGGGGTTGGCCAATCATCCGGATTTAATTACAGCCGCAAAACAAGCATTAGATGATCATGGGTTTGGTTTAGCATCGGTTCGGTTTATTTGCGGAACGCAAGATATTCATAAAGAATTAGAAACAAGTATTTCTCAATTTTTTGGTACAGANAACACCATTCTCTATACGAGCTGTTTCGATGCAAACGGCGGATTATTTGAAACATTGCTTGGACCAGAAGATGCAATCATTTCGGATGCGCTGAACCATGCATCTATCATCGATGGAATTCGCCTTTGTAAAGCACAGCGTTATCGTTATGCCAACAGTGACATGGTAGATCTGGAATTCAAACTCATCGAAGCTCAAGAAGCCAGAATTCGCATGATCACCACAGATGGCGTTTTTTCTATGGATGGATTTATCGCCAAGTTNGATCAGATTACAAAACTGGCAGAAAAGTACGATGCAATGGTGATGGTGGATGATTCACATGCCACGGGGTTTGTGGGGAAAACCGGTCGTGGTTCCGCAGAATACCATAATGTGATGGATAAAGTGGATGTATNNACATCAACTTTAGGCAAAGCATTGGGCGGAGCGTCAGGCGGGTTTACGACCGGAAAACAGGAAATCATTGATTTGCTTCGTCAGCGGTCCCGTCCTTACCTTTTTTCAAATACAGTTGCCCCTTCCATTGTTGCGGCAGGGATAAAAGCATTTGATCTTCTGTCATCATCAACTGAATTGCGAGACAAACTGGAAAAAAACACTCTATACTTCCGGGAGAAAATGAGTGCTGTCGGTTTTGATATAAAAGAGGGCGATCACCCCATTGTGCCAATTATGCTTTACGATGCAAACCTTGCACAAGAAATGGCAGCTGCATTATTGAATGAAGGCATTTATGTTACAGGTTTTTTCTTTCCTGTGGTGCCTAAAGGTGAAGCTCGGATTCGTGTGCAAATTTCCGCTGCTATGAACAGGCATCATCTAGATAAAGCATTAAATGCTTTTATTAAAATTGGCAAAAAATTAAATGTGATTTAAAGAAAGTAGTAAGAATGCTAAACAATATTCTATCCATCTTATCCCCAGGCTTAATGCATGTATTAATGGGTATGGGGCATGGAGATGAAATCGTTTTAGCTGATGGTAATTTTCCTGCTGAATCAAGATTGATTCGCGCAGATGGCATAGCGTTTGCGATATTCTTCAAGCAATGATACCCTTCTTCCCCATTGATAAATCTGTCAATGATTATGCAATCGTTATGAGTACCGGAAATGCAGACATTCCATCTATATGAAATAAATTTGAAACTATCTTGCTCAAAAATAATTCTAATCAATCTACATTATCTCCCATTTCCAGAGAAGCATTTTATGAACGCTCTCGAGATGGATTCTCCATTATTGCCACGAGCGAATCTGCTCTTTTCGCAAACCTCATTCTTAAAAAAGGTGTTGTAATTCTTTAAAAAATATTTATTTATTTTAATGGTTATTATGAAAATCCTTACAAGACCCAAAAACTTCTATTTTTGAAATAATCTATTTTCTTATTTCTAATCACTTAATCTTAATCCAATTATTATAAATAAACTTTGAAAGTTCTTAAGCAGGTGCACTATATTCCCGGGCTTTTTTCGCAAACAATAATTTTATTTAATCCATGAAAAATAAATTAACACCTCGATATATTATTATTGCTCTGGTGCTAGTCTGGGCAGTTTATGCCATTTGGCCAACGGTGCAGTATCAAAACCTTTCCGCAGATGAAATAGAAACCATGCGGGAAGAAGGCACTTTAAAGAACTTGGAAAGCAAAATCATTAAACAAGGTCTTGATTTAAAAGGTGGTATCTATATAGTCCTTGAAGTTGATTTGCAAACATTGGTGAGTAATTTAGCTATCAACAAGGATAAACATTTGAACAAGCACTAAACAATGTCGATGCAAAAATAGACGAAGATTCACAGCTGGATTTTTTCCAGGTTTTTCAGGATGAAATCAATTCAACTGATTTACGAATCCATCGATACTTTGATGTGGACTTCGGTCGTAGCCTGGATGAAATTATTGTAAGCCTTAGAGATCAGGCCGATGATGCCATAAACCGTGTACTTGAAATTCTCCAGAATCGCGTTGACCAGTTTGGCGTATCGGAACCCACCATACAAAAACAGGGTAATCGCAGAATAATTGTTGAATTAGCCGGTATCCAAGATTCTGAAAGAGCCCGCGATTTGCTGCAAAGCACTGCACTTCTGGAATTTATTCTAATCAAATCTCCTGAACTTACGAATGATATGCTTTTGCGTATTGATAAAGTGATTAAAGGCAGTGATGAATTAGCTGACTTAACTCAAGAAACTGACACAAAAAATACTGAAGACACACCTGTTCCAGTAAGCGAAGATAAAACGATTTCAGTTAGAGATCTATTCACCGATCAAGCTAATCAAGCTTTAGTGGATACAACTGATGAAGCAGTTGTTGTTGATCTGAACCTTGTTGAAGATAGGCCTTTTTCTTCTCTGTTAAGAGCATTAGGAAATGATATTGGTGTTCCGGAGAAAAATATATACATCGTTAAAAAGATTCTGGCGATGGAAGATGTTCAGTTTAAACTAGATGCAGCAAATGGTCAATTTCTATTAAGCGATGCTCCTGAATCATTTTCAAATATTGATGGTGGTACGGAAAAAATGTATCGCATGTTTTACTTGGAAGGTGAATCTGAACTCACCGGCGGAGTTGTAGAAAAAGCCAGCGCTACAATCGGCGGTACAGGTAGTTCGGCATCTGGGCAATCCATCGTTTTACTGGACATGAATTCAGAAGGCGCAAAGACATGGTCAAGAGTAACCGGTGGAAATATTGGTCGCAGAGTAGGAATTGTACTAGACAAAAAAGTACATATGGCTCCAGTGATTCGTTCAAAAATTTCAGACGGCGGTACCATGATCGAAGGTTTTGCAAATATGGATGAAGCCAAGGATATAGCCATTGTTTTACGTGCGGGTGCATTACCTGTTCCAGTGGATATTATTGAAGAACGTNTTGTGGGTCCATCACTGGGTGCTGATTCAATTGCTAAAGGTACACAATCTGTATTAATTGGTCTTGCATTGGTACTTATTTTTATGATTGTATATTACAGGATGTTTGGTCTGATTGCCGATTTCGCATTGATTTGGAATATTATTCTTGTATTAGCTGTTTTAGCTACGCTGGATGCTACATTAACTCTTCCTGGAATTGCAGCTATCATTTTAACAGTAGGTATGTCCATAGATTCCAACGTCATTATTTTTGAAAGAATTCGCGAGGAACAACGTAAAGGTAAAACACCCCGTGCTGCNATTGATGCCGGTTATGACCGGGCGCTGACTACAATCATTGATGCCAACGTAACAACGCTCGTAGCTGCATTAGTTTTATACCAATTTGGAACTGGACCGATTCGTGGTTTTGCGACTGTCCTATTTTGGGGTATCGTGATTTCCATGTTTACCGCTATTTTTGTAACACGAACCATTTTAAATACTTTGACTGAACGTCGAGGTTTAAAGACATTAAGCATATGAGACTAATTAAAGAAACTGACATAAAATTTATGAGCCAAAGCCGTTTTGCGTACTTCTTGTCAGGAGTTCTCATTCTGGCAGGATTAATTTCAATGTTACTACAAGGCGGACCTCGTTTAAGTATTGACTTTAAAGGCGGCACAATGGTTGCTGTACAGTTCACAGAAGATATGAATGTGAATGATGTACGTCAATCCATGAGAGAAGTTTTAATCGAAGGACGGTCTCATGATTTCAGTCGTGCTGAAATTAAACNTTTTGGAAGCNANAAAGATATTTCAGTCCGATTGCCAATTGGAGAAGAACAACCCGAGGATTTNCCCCAATTGATCGTGAACCACTTATATGATTCATTCCCTACTGTTGTACCGGCGGATTATAATAATTTTATTTTATCCATTGAAAAAGTCGGACCAAAGATTGGTGCTGAATTGAGCAGTAAAGCAGTTATGGCTATAGTTTCTGCCTTACTATTAATTCTTATTTACATTTCTATCCGCTTTGAATTCAAATTTGCTGTTGGTGCGATTGCAGCATTAGCCCATGATATTTTAATCACGATTGGTATTTTTTCCATAATGGATTACGAAATATCTCTTCCGATTATTGCTGCTTTTTTAACTATTGTAGGCTATTCACTTAATGATACCATTGTTATTCTGGATCGCGTACGGGAAAATGTAAAATCGATGAAACGAACTTCGTATAGCGATATGGTGGATCATAGTATTAATGATTCGTTAAGTAGAACAATTATTACGTCCATTACCACTTTCATCGTTGTATTGATCCTTTTCCTATTTGGCGGAGAAGTTATTCATTACTTCGCTTTCGCAATGCTGATCGGGGTTGTTGTGGGAACATATTCCAGCATGTATGTAGCTTGCCCCATAGTAGTACAATTGCATAAAGGAATCAAATCCTGAGTCGTTCACAAAATTCTTACTTTAAAAACTCCGCAAAAGCGGAGTTTTTTATTTCAGCAAATTGAAAACAAAAACGTACTTACTGTATGTAGCAATTTGCCTTATTTGGGGAACAACTTGGGTTGTTTTAAAGAAAAGCCTCATTGCCGGAACACCGGCTATTTATGGTGTAGGATTTCGTTTTTTAGCCGCAGGCATTATTCTCCTTTTAATAACTTTCATCAAAAAAAAACCCATCCCCTGTTCCCGTAAAGCACTTAATATNTATATTTCATTCGGGTTGCTAAACTTAGTTGTTGGTTATGGTGTAACATATTGGGCTGCGCAATTTATTTATTCCAATTTAGCGTCCATTCTTTGGGCTTGTTTTCCGATTGTTNTTGTATTCATTTCTCATTTTTACCTTCCTGGTGAAAAAATCAATTTCCCAAAATTTGTAACAATTTGTTTTGGAACTGCGGGCGTATTTATAATTATTTCTCAAGGGAAAACATTCGGTGGAGATGATATGTTTATGGGTATGTCCATGATTTTATTTGCAGTCTTTTTAGCCGCATGGCCAAATGTCTATCTGAAAAAANATCATGATGCTATTGATACGTTAACTATGAATGCAGTCTGCCAAACAGGTGCAGGAATTATCTTATTAATCATTTCCAGTTTTTTGGAAAAAGATCAGGTAATGATCTGGAGTCCTTTTAACATTTTCGCTATGGTATATCTCACATTATTTGGTTCCATCGCAGCGTGGCTAATTTATATCTGGCTGTTCAAACATTTGTCNATGACTCAAATTGCTTATATCGCTTTTCCTCCTCCGGTTATTGCATCTTTTTTAGGCTGGAAGTATTTAGGTGAAACATTAACACCTATTGCCATACTTGGCGCTATAATGGTCATTGGTGGCGCTGTTGCCGTTAATCTCAAACGCTAAACGCTAAGGTAAATCTCATAAACACTGGTTAACTTCCATACTTGGTTTAGACATATTAATTTGAAAACTATTTACTACAGCACTGTTAAAACACCTTTTGGTATCATGGGAATTGCTAAATCTGATATAGGTCTGATTCGCGTCCTTTTCCCTGAGGAGGCACCTTTTGAGCAAGCATTGCGAAATATATTTCCGAATTCTAAAATTGTAAAGAATGATTCCGCTTGTTCTGAAATCAGAATACAATTCACAGAATATTTTTCCGGGCAACGAATTGCATTTGATTTGATAATGGACTTACAATGTCCTCCATTTTATAAAAAAGCGTTAAAAGAAGTCAAAAAAATTCCCTTTGGAAAAACGGCTACATACGCAGAAATAGCTAAACGCGCCGGAAATNCAAAAGCGGTTCGCGCTGTNGGNTCAGCCAATGCAAATAATCCATTACCCATTGTTATTCCCTGTCATCGTATTTTAAACNCAGGTGGTGATTTAGGNGGATATGGTGGTAAGCTTGAGCGTAAGGCGTATTTACTTGAACTTGAAGGCTCATTATAATTATAATTAAATGAGGATATAAATTATTATGTGGACTCATTTTAAACGAACAATTCTAGCCGGTATTTTTACCATTGTTCCACTAGCCCTTACCGGGTTTATCCTGGTATTTATGTTTCGATTTTTAGATAGTGTTTCAGCACCAATATTGAACATAATCGGTTTTCATATTCCCGGTCTTGGCATACTCCTGACAATTTTATCCGTATATTTATTGGGAGTGATTATACGAAATGTATTGGGTAGGCGTCTGTTTAGTTGGGGTGAAAAAATAGTTTTAGCTATTCCGCTTGTCAGTACTATTTATAAAACAATCAAACAGTTTATTAATGCTTTTTCAGGAACGGCCGATGGGAAAAATTTCCAAAAAGTTATTTTTCTCCAATATCCAAGGGTTGGAGTTTGGACACTGGCATTTGTAACGGGTGAATCAGTGGATGCAAATAGCGTGGAATATTATCATATATTTGTACCCACAACGCCCAATCCTACGTCAGGATTTTTTATCATAATTCCAAAGCGTGAAACAATGCTAACAGAAATGACCGTTGAAGAAGGAATCAAAATGGTTATTTCAGGTGGACTAATTGCACCTCCGGAAAATGAACTGCATAACTTCCCTAAATGATAATTTTATGAGTTCTTCCATCGAATTAATTCTACTCCTATTTGCTAGTTATATTTCCGGTTCAATGCCCACGAGTATTATTGTGGGAAAAATATTCAAAGGAATTGATATCCGGGAACATGGTAGCGGTAATGCCGGCAGTACAAATGTGTTTCGCATATTGGGTTGGAAACCGGCACTTATTGTAATTGTAATTGATATATTTAAAGGATGGCTACCTGCAGCTGTATATGCTACATCTTTATTTCAAGGTCAGCCAATAGAAGATATCGGAGTTGTACAAATTTTATGCGGTTTTGCAGCTGTACTGGGACATACATACACTATATTTGCTGGATTTCAAGGCGGGAAAGGTGTGGGTACTTTAGGCGGTATGCTATTGGCGCTTTTTCCTATAGCAGTTCCCTTATGCCTAATAGTCTTTATTTTCGTATTAATAATGACAGGCTATGTATCCCTTGGTTCTATTTTTGCTTCTGTTTCCCTGCCCATATTTCTGTTCATTCTGCCTTTACTTGGGTTTGCTAACCCACCACAGTTATCATTGCTGATTTTTAGTCTGCTCGTCCCTTGGTTTATTATTTTTACGCACCGGAGCAATCTTTCACGTCTTCGTTCCGGGGATGAAAATCGCTTCGAAAAAGCGATGATATTTAAAAAATATAAATAGACTAAAACTTTTGCCCAACTGAAAAGTGGAATGAAGATTCCACTGCTTCACTCTCGTAAAAAGACCAGCCGTAATCCAAACGTACATTCCCTGCCATTGCTACTGGAATCCGTATTCCCAAGCCAACACCCAGCATGGGGTTAAGTTGGATAAGATCTTCCCAATTATTTCCGACCACGCCACCATCAATAAACAACACAGCCTGCAACCCCATTTCTGTTTTCATTGGACCAAAAGGGGATTCTTGCTGCATGGCAAAACGAGGAACGATAGTTTGTCGGAGTTCTATAGTAGAAAATGCACTATAAAAACCAAAACGAAAAGGTTGTTTCTCCTGTTCATATAATTCACGTGATTCTATTTTCCAACCACGAACAGAATAACCACCTCCCAACCCCATCATAAATAATTCCTGGTGTAAATCACCATGGGTTGAATTCAAGGAAATATTAGCACCGAGTGTCGTTTTACGTTTCCCTTTGATAGGCGATATAAATACACTATAAGACTGACTCCAGGATAATGAACTTCCATTTAAACTTAAGTACTTAAAAAATTGCATGGAGTGGAAAATATATATTCCTTTTGATGGATCATTATAAATGTCTCGAGTATCAAAAGCAAGACTGGCTTGAGGTGCAAAATAAAGAAACTTCACAGTTGATGAATCTCCAACAAAATCTTTTCTTTCATATTCAAAACCGATACTTACTCTTTTTTCATACCCAAAATAGCGACCAACATTAATTTCAAAAGAGGATGTTTGTCTTTCATATGGAAGAAAAACATGACTCGAAAAATGTTTCCCCACTTGGAGACTAAAAGAAATATGATCACCCAAAATCCACGGATCATTAAACTCAATCCCATATGCATCAATACCACCTAGCATACCACCAATGACTAAAGTTTCATTTCGTCCTCTAAAATTCTTAAAAAAACCTCCCATAACTAGAGAATACCCTGTGTCTTCTTCATATTGCGGGGAGAGAATGGGGAAAAAGCGTGAAGATTCATTTACATTGAATCGCAATTTAACTGTACCATCTTCTAAAGGTACTGCCTGCCAAGAAACTTCACTGAAGATTCCTAAATTTTCAATTCGATCTCTATCAGCTTGGGCTAAAGCACTATCAAGTATAACGAGTAGTGGATGTTGTATTTCTCGTTCAATAACGAATTCTTTTGTGAATTGATGACCTCGAATATCAATACTAGATACAACTTGAGCTGACGCCATCGTCATGGCGACGATGAATGAGACGATATATGTAAACATTAGTAAATTATAAATTAAAGCTCGAAACCATCCATGAGCTGTTGTTTCCTCAACTCTATCCCTTCTTCTGAATATACATCTTGTATGGCTTGTTTTAACTGTCGTTCAATTAGCCGGCTGTGCAGTTGGACTGCAAGGTGTTTATCATCAATGACTCTAACTGCAAATTTTGTATCTTTATTTTTATATCGGTGCCATGACCCATCAAAATCGTTTGGTGTACCATATTCCATAAGCACCTTGTGTTTTAAAACATCATCCGCTGTGAGCTGTGGAAAAGCCGTAGCCAATAATTCAATAGATTTTAGAATACCATCTAACTGGTAATGAGATGGTTCAAAATTGGTTAAGCTGTAAATGTTATCAATATTCACGAAATGTAGTTCCACTACTTCATTTGTGAGTCGGGTTTTGTAATGATATGTAACTTTAGCGCGTCTGATAGGTAGTTTAATACCAGATGGTAATGTTAAAGTTTCATTCCAATACTCTGCGGCAGTCAATGTATCAGGAGCAATGCCTAATACTTCCGGAATGCTGGACTTCCAAATTGCCAAGGTTTCACGATTTATTACCCAGCCTTTGGGCAAACTTTTGGGANGTATTACTACTGCCTTTGTTGCGGGGTAAAGAATATTTGGGTTACTGATAATATCGGCAGGATCACTAGCAAGGAAATACTCGATGTCNTCCTGAAGCTCTAGTAATAGCGGCGTACAGGTAACCCAGAAGAAGCAGTAAATCAGTAATAAGAAATGTTTAATCATATATGATCAGGGTGTTTTTGGCCGCGATGGCAGACCCAGCAGGACACTTCGTGTAACTCCAATGGCTTCATTGTATTCTTATTAATATTCATTACCATACTCATCATCTCCCTAGCAACGAGTTTATGTGCATT
>JGI26061J44794_1001267_pt1 | contig 10358 bp, 9 predicted proteins | sample MarorgKNORR_S2LV_5_FD_44794 | JGI IMG/M metagenome (IMG submission 44794) | reverse complement strand
CAGCCGACCCGTCGACCAACCGACCAATCGACCAACCAACCGACCAACCGACCAACCGACCAACCGGGAGAACCATGAAAATCGCACTGAACGCCTCTGCAGAACTGCTCCACGCCGACCTGGGTCGTCTCCGCGACCACGCTGCCCAGGCGGCAGACGACGGGTTCTCCGGCTGGTGGCTGGCCCAGACCGGCCTCATCGACGCCCTCACCGCCTTCACGGCACTGGCGGACACGGCGCCGGGCCTGGAGTTCGGCACCGCTGTGATACCCACTTTTCCCCGTCACCCCACGGCCCTCGCCGGCCAGGCACTGACGACCCAGGCCGCCCTCGGTGACCGCCCCATGGTGCTGGGCATCGGCCTTTCGCACCGTCCGATGATCGAGGGGATGCTGGGCCTGTCCTTCGAGAAGCCGGTACGCCACCTGATCGACTACCTGGAGGTCCTGCAGCCACTGCTGGAGACAGGCACGGTCGCCTACAGCGGCGAGGCGTTCACCGCCCACATCGACACCGGCAGGCCGACTGACCGTGCCCCGTCTGTGATGGTGGCGGCCCTCGGCGAGCAGACCCTGAAGGTCGCCGGACGCCGCACCGACGGCACCATCCTCTGGATGGTCGGACCACGCACCGTCACCGAACACATCGCACCGAGGATGACAGAGGCAGCCGCTGCGGCCGGTCGAGGCGCCCCCAGGATCGTATGCAGCCTCCCGACGTGTGTCACGGACGACGCCGAGGCCGTGCGTACCGCTGCTGCATCCGTCTTCGAGATCTACGGTCAGCTTCCTTCCTACCGGGCGATGCTGGACCGGGAGGGTGCCCGCCATCCCGGCGACGTCGCCATCATCGGAACCGAGGAGGAGGTGGCCCAGCAGCTGGCCGGACTGGAGGATGCGGGCGTGACCGACTTCTCGGCCCTCGAGTTCGGCACGTCCACAGACGAGTTCGCGCGGACGAGGGCGCTCCTGAAGAGCCTCCTCTAGACAGGGTCCGCAGGCAAAAGGGCTCGCCTACGATGGCTGGGCTCTCAGGGACGAAGGTTGTTCCGGGAAACCACCTGGCCCTATCCGGAAGGTCAACCGGCGCCACCCCGATGTCTCGCCCGTCCATGCCGATCTCTCCGGGCTCCCACCCACCCTCGTGTCGGTGGGCACCGGCGACCACCTGCTCGACGATTCGCTGCTGCTGGCCGCCCGGATGGCTGTCACCGACACCCCGGTGGACCTCGCCGTGTACCCCGATGCACCGCACGGGTTCACCCTGTTCCCGTCGGAAATGGCCACAGCTCACGCCGATCACCTGGCTGCCTGGTTCGAGTCACGGCTCGAGGCCTGATCGGGACGACAAGGCCGAGTTGGGTACCCCCCAGCCCCACGGGAAGTCGCACGCGACGCTCGTGGTCGGGCAGCACAGCCAACCCGTCGGAGGGCGCCTCAGGGATCCAGCCGGTCGGCTTCCTCTATCTCCTCACGGCTCACGCCCAGGAGGAACAGGACGGCGTCCAGGTAGGGAACGCTGACCGTGGCATCGGCGCTGGCCCTGACCGTGGGCTTGGCGTTGAAGGCGATGCCCAGGCCGGCTACAGCCAGCATGTCGAGGTCGTTGGCTCCGTCGCCCACGGCCACCACCTGCTCCAGGGGTACACCTTCAGCCTCGGCGATCTCGCGCAGCAGGCGGGCCTTTCCAGCCCGGTCCACAACCGGACCCACCAGGGCACCGGTGAGTCGGCCATCGACCACCTCGAGGCGGTTGGCATGAGCGTGGTCGATCCCGAGGCGTTCAGCCAGGACCCCGACCACCTCGATGAACCCACCGCTGACCACCGCCGTCGTGTAGCCCAGCCGATGCAGCGTCCGGCAGAAGGTGCGGGCGCCGGGGGTGAGCCTGACCCGGTCGGCGACGCGTGCCAGTACCCCGACGTCGGTCCCGGCCAGCAACGCCACGCGTTCCCGGAGTGACACCTCGTAGTCAAGGTCGCCCTGCATCGCCAGCTCGGTGATGGCCGCCACCTCGGGGCCCACGCCTGCCTCCACGGCCACCATGTCGATGACCTCGTCCTGGATGAGGGTCGAGTCCACGTCGAGCACCACGAGCCTCTGGGAGCGTCGGGCCAGGCCTTCCCTCGAGACGGCCACCTCAAAGGTGGGGTGTCGGGCGCAGGCGGCCAGCAGGGCGGCACGTAGCCGGTCGCCGTCAGCGCAGCGCACGAGGAGTTCGTAGCTCCAGACCGGGAAGCGGCTGAGGCGCACTATTCGCTCGATGTTGCCGCCCACGTCGGCAATGGACTCGGTGACCACCCGCAGGTCCTCGGGGCCGAGCCGCTCTCCCAGGACGGTGACGGCGTGGCCGCCCACCTTCGGCTCGTCGGACGACTCCTCCACCACCTCGAAGTCGATCTCCACCTCGCGTTCCCAGCCGAACAGCAGCAGGTCCTTGAGTAGGTCGCGGCCGCCGGGCACGACGATTACCAGGCCCAGGTTGAGGCGCCCACGGATGACCACCTGCTCGACGTCCTGGACCTCGGCGTCGGCCCCGGCGAGGATGCCCATGATCCCGGCGGTTATGCCCGGTCGGTCACGTCCCGACACCCGGACCAGCACGGTCCGGGCGGCAACGCCTACCTTGCTGTCGCCCGTCGTGCCGTCCGTCGTTCCCATGGCCCGACGGTAGGACAACCTGATGGCGGGTCGCGCACCGGATTCGTGAATGATCCGCCGGACCGGAAGTGCCGAGCCTCGAATGGCCCGACACATGGTGCCGCCGCTAGGGTGGATACGAATCTGACGGACCGTCAGAATTGCTCAGGAGCCGCCATGACGACCATCCCACGCATCATCTCGGTCGACGACCACGTGGTCGAACCCCCCGACCTCTGGACCTCCCGACTCCCGGCGAAGTACCAGGACCGCTGCCCCCGCATAGAGCGCGACACGGCACGGTTCAACTTCGAAGGAGGCGTGTTCTCATACGAGAAGGGTGTCGAGGGCGGTGAGATGTGCGACTGGTGGCTCTACGACGACCTCATCTACCCGTTTCCCAAGCTCTCGGCAGCGGCCGGCTTCGACCAGCTCGACGTGGTGCCCGTCACCTTCGACGACATCCTCCCGGCCAGTTGGAAGCAGAAGGAACGCCTGGCGGCCATGGACGAGAACCACGTGGACGTGTCGGTCTGCTTCCCGAACGTCCTGCCCCGGTTCTGCGGTCAGGCCTTCCTGGAACGGGACGACAAGGAACTCGCCCTGCTCTGCGTCCAGGCCTACAACGACTGGATGATCGACGAATGGTGTGCCGGCGACGGCACCGGCCGGCTCATCCCGCTGACCCTGATCCCGCTCTGGGACCCGATCGCGGCAGCCGTCGAGATCCACCGGTGCGCCGACAAGGGCTCCTTCGCCGTGGCCTTCTCCGAGAACCCCTACCCCCTGGGCCTGCCGTCAATCCACGACAAGGACCGGTTCTGGGACCCGTTCTTCCGGGCCTGCGAGGAGACCGACACCATCGTCAACATGCACATCGGCTCCAGCTCCAAGATGCCGTCGACGTCCCCCGACGCCCCGTTCTCCGTGTCCTCGACCCTCACCTTCTCCAACGCCATGGGATCCATGTGCGACTACATCCTCTCCGGGATGTTCGTCCGCTTCCCGCGGCTGAAGATCGCCTACGCGGAGGGCCAGGTCGGCTGGATGCCCTACNTCATCGAGCGCATGGACAAGATCTGGGCGGAGCGGGGCGACGCCAGCTTCGGCATCGACCTGCCCGATCCGCCCAGCTCGTACATACAGGGCCACATCTGGGGATGCATCTTCGACGACGAGATCGGCCTACGGAACCGGGACGTCATCGGCATGGACCAGATCTGCTTCGAGGTGGACTTCCCACACGCCGACACCACCTACCCGCACACCCTCGAGGTCGCCACCAGAATCTGCACGAATGCCGGTCTGGACGACGACGAGGTCTACAAGTTCATACGCGGCAACGCCATCGAGGCCTTCGGCCTGCACCGTTTCGGCATCACCAGCTGAGTTCGACCCCGCAGAAACCGGTACCAGCCGCCCGGAAACCAGCCACGCAGCCGGGTAACCGCCTACGGGCGGGTGAACGCCGGGCTGAGTGCGTCCCGCGGGATCTCGTCCTCGCCGACCGGGGTGGCAACCTCGGCCACCGACGGGCCGATGCGTGCCGCCAGGGGCGCCAGGGCGTCTGCGTCGAACCGGTACACCTCGACGGCGTTGTCCGTGAAGATCGTCCTCAGGTCGGCCTCGTCCCAGTCGCTGAACGACCGGCGGAGGTGGACGCGGTTGTACGGGAACGTGCCCTCGTGGTGCGGGTAGTCGCTGCCCCACATCACCTTGTGGATGCCGACCTTCCGGATGGCCTCGGCCTCCGACGGGCTGGGGAAGCTGGCGCCGATCCACACGTTCCGGTCGAAGTACTCGCTGGGCTTNTCAGGCAGGATCAGCTCGGCCGGGAAGCCCAGCTCGCCCACCCGCCCCGATGACATCTGGTAGTGGTAGCCGTCCATGCGGCGGAGGTCCTCCAGGACCCAGGCGACGCCCTGTTCCGTCATGACGTACTTCAGCTCCGGGAACCGCTCGAACACCCCGGACATGATCAGGTGCGAGAGGTTCCGGTGGGCGAAGAACGGCACCTCCAGGAGGTACATGAGGTTGGCAGCCGGAGCGTCGCCATAGCTGGGATTGCCCGAGCCGCCGTGCTGGGTGACGACCAGGTCCANGTCCCGACACACCGCCCAGAGCCGATCGTAGATCGGGTCGTAGAGGCCGGGCATGCCGGAGTCCGGTGGCACGGCGGGGAGCATGAAGCTGCGGAAGCCGTTCTCGGCTGCCAGGTGCAGGTCGGCGATCGTGTCGTCCAGGTCGTTCAGGAACACCTGCGGGAGGCCACAGCGGCGCTCGGGAAAGGCAGCGCACCAGTCCACCAGCCAACGGTTGTGGGTGCGGATGCCCTCGAGGCGTCGCTCGTACTCAGCCCGGTCGGTGGCCGGATAGGTGATGAGCGCTCCGGTCGGGAAGAACGGCGGCACCGTGTTGGGGAAGGAGATCTCAGCGGCCACGCCCTCTGCGTCCAGGTCGGCGTTGCGCCTCTCGTCATCCCAGTTGCGGGACCGACCATCGTCCTGGAGGTCGCGGAACGGGTTGGAGTAGGCACCCCGCCACTCAGCGAAGGCCTCGCGGTAGTCCGGGGAGAGGTACTCCTCGTAGGCCTTCATGTTCCCGCCGGCATGGCAGTCCGATGAGATCAGGGTGTAGTTGGCGACGGTGCTCATGGCGCTCCTCGGGGTCAGGTNGATNGTAGGGAATGTTCGGCCGGTGGGCCTCAGCCGACCAGCAGTGCCGTGAGCTGGTCGAGCATGAACCCGACGTGATCGCTGGTCAGGCCGTGGTGGATGGGCAGCGTCAGACCCGTGTCCATTGCACGGTCGGCGTTGGGCAGGCCGTCGTCCGGCAACCGGTGCTGGATGCGGGCGAAGCCGGGCTGGCGCAGGATGTTGCCGGTCCANATCATGCGGGTCGCAACGTTGCGGGCCTCCAGGAACTCCTGGACCGCTGTCCTGTCCAGACCCGAATCCGGGCGTAGCTCGAAGCAGTACCGCATCCAGGTGGTGTCACAGTCCGGGGTGGTCCGAGGTCGNACGATCCGATCCTCGTGGGCGGCGAAGAACCCATCCAGCATCGCCCAGTTGTGGCGACGCCGGGCGTTGAAGTCATCCAGCTTGTCGAGCTGCACCAGGCCGAAGGCCGCGCTCCACTCGGTCGGTTCGAAGTTGTAGCCCACGTCATCGAATACGAAGACCAGGTCGTAGGGAGTGCCGTCGGCCAGCGGGCCGAACCGGTCCTCGGACCCGCGATTGGAACCGAAGAGGTAGGACTCGCTCCGGCGCCCCCAACGGCGCAGCGACAGGCACCGGTCGCGCANGTCGGGGTCGTCGACGCCGACCATGCCACCGTTGCCGCCGCACGTCATGGCATGCGAGAGGGCGAAGCTGGTGACCGTGATGTCGGCCCGGGCGCCGGTGCGGGTGCCCCGGAGCCACGAGTCGAGGACGTCGCAGGAGTCCTCGATGACCAACAGGCCGTGCTCGTCGGCAATGGCGCGGATGGCGTCCCAGTCCGGGCAGTTGCCGACCAGGTTGGGGGCCAGGATCGCCTTCGTCCGGGGACCGACCATCTCTGCGATGCGGGCAGGATCGATCTGGAAGGTGTCGGGTTCGACGTCCACGAACACCGGAACGATGCCGGACTGGACCATCGGAGCGATGTCCGTGGAGAAGGTCAGCGGCGACGTGATGATCTCGTCGCCCGGCTGGCAGTCGAGCAGGTCGATGGCGAGTCGCAGGGCCGAGGAACCGGAGTTGACCATCACGCCGTGGACCTTGGCCAGCAGCCCGGCCACCCGCTGCTCGAACTCGGCGACGTTTGCGCCGATCGAGAGGTTGGTGGTGCGCATCACCTCCAGGACGGCCTGGATCTCGCGCTCGTCGTGGACCGAACCGGACGCTGGAAGCCCGGTGATCGGGGACCCGGTGATCGTGGAGGGGATGTTCCTACTGTCTGTCATGTCTATGTATCTTAGACATTTGCCTACTATGCTTGCAACATGGCTAGGAAGTTGGGCATCACACATGGGGACGTGGTCGCCACCGGGCTGGACGTCCTTGACGCCGCCGGCGTCGACTCGCTCAGCCTCAAGGCTGTAGCCGACCGNCTGGGGGTCAGGCCCCCGTCGCTCTACGCCCANGTTGATGGCCTCCCGGGCCTACGGCGGGACCTGGCCCATGCCACGACCGTGGAGTTCGGCGAGGTCCTACGCGACTCCGTCCTGGGCAGGAGCGGGGCCGGCGCGGTCCGCTCCTTCGCCGGCGCCTACCGGGCATGGGCAACCGGATTCCCCGGGAGGTATGACATGACGCTGCTGCCCATCGACGCCGGTGATGCCCAGCGCAGGACCGGAGCCCGTCTGGCCCTCGGCGCCATACAGGCGGTGATCCGGGGATTCGGAATCGACGATGCGGGCACCGTCCGGGCCGGCCGGTCGCTGCGGGCCTCCATGGACGGCTTCTGCCNCCTCGAGAACCTCGNGATCATGGGGCGCGGCGACCACGACGCCGACTTCGACTTCCTTGTCGAGATGCTGGTGGACGGCATCACCCAGGCAGGAAGTGCCGCCCACAGACCAGGCCGATAGCCGGTTGGCCGGACGGCCGGACCCTCAGGAGATCGGGTAGGCGGTCCGATCACAGATGGGGCGAAGGGCGAAGCTGGACACCATCCGTACCACCCCGGGTAGCTGGGCCAGGTGCGTCCGGTGCAGAACCTCGTAGTCGGCCACGTCGCGCACCACCACGTGAACCAGGTAGTCGAACTGGCCGGCCATCAGGTGGCAGCTCATTATCTCCGGGCGTTCGCTGACCGCCCGCTCGAACGCCTCGAGGGTGGTCTCGTCCTGGCCGGTGAGGGTGATCTCCACGAAGACGTNGGTACCCAGGCCGACCGCCGACGGGTCCAGCAGGGCCACGTAGCGGTCGATGCGACCGGACTCCTCCAGACGCCGGACACGTCGGAGGCAGGCCGAGGGCGAGAGGTGCACCGCCTCGGCCAGGTCCACGTTGGCGATCCGACCGTCCTCCTGGAGCAGACCCAGGATGGCACGATCCACGGCATCCAGTGNCCCTGACGCAGTTTCCACGCTCATAATCATAGTTCAACGCAACTGCATTGTTCTATGGCATGCATCAGCGGCGCTCTCCACAATCGGGTGGCGCGGTGCCGTCCGTACTGTTCAGGCAACAGAGGCGTTGAATCCACTCGGACGTTCAGCCCACTCGAATGTTCAGCCAACGACGACGTCGGGCCCACAGAGGGGCGATCCGGCCCCCCCACCCATCGACCGGCACAGCGGCCGGAGACAGGAGCACCGCAATGGACATCGGAGTCCCCGCAGAGATCAAGATCGCAGAACGACGGGTAGGCCTCACCCCGGCAGCGGTGGGCGAACTCGTGAACCGGGGCCACCACGTGAACGTCGAGACCGGGGCCGGCGACGGCGCCGGCTTCAGCGACGTCGAGTACAAGGAGGCCGGTGCGGCCATCGTCGGCACCGCCGACGACGTGTTCGCCAACTCGGAGATGATCGTGAAGGTCAAGGAGCCCCTCGCTCCCGAACGCGCCCGCCTCGAGTCCCACCACACGCTCTTCACGTACCTGCACCTGGCGGCGGACCTGCCCCAGACGGAGGACCTCCTGAACAGCGGTGCAGCGTGCATCGCCTATGAGACGGTCACCGACGACGCCGGCCGCCTACCGCTGCTGGCCCCGATGTCGGCCATCGCCGGACGCATGTCGATACAGGCCGGGGCCCACGCCCTGGAGGCCACCCAGGGCGGTGCCGGACTGCTCCTGGGCGGCGTGCCCGGCGTGCGCCCGGGCAAGGTCGTCATCATCGGAGGCGGCGTGGTCGGTGAGAACGCCGCCGAGATGGCCGTCGGCCTGGGCGCCGACGTGACCGTGCTGGACCGCTCCCCCGCCGTGCTGGAGGCCCTCGCCAGGCGATTCGCCGGCCGGGTACGCACCGTGTACTCAACGAAGGCCGAGCTGGAGGCGTCCGTCTACGACGCCGACCTCGTCATCGGTGCCGTGCTGGTGAAGGGCGCCAGGGCCCCCCACCTGGTCACCCGCGACATGCTCGGCCGCATGCGGCCCGGCTCGGTCATCGTGGACGTCGCCGTGGACCAGGGTGGCTGCTTCGAGACCACCAGGGCCACCACCCACACCGACCCGACCTACGTGGTGGACGGCATCGTCCACTACTGCGTGGCAAACATGCCGGGCGCCGTTTCCCGCACGTCCACCCAGGCGCTGTCCAACGCCACGCTGCCGTTCACCCTGGCCCTGGCCGACAAGGGCACCGACGCTGCGCTGAAGGCCGACCACCACCTGCTGAACGGCCTCAACGTGTGCGCCGGCCAGGTGACAGACCGGGCCGTGGCCGACACCTTCGACATGGAGTACGTGGACCCCATCGCCGCCCTCGCCCGGCGCTGACCCACTCCCGGCCCCCGGGACCGACACACCCGCAACGCAACGGGTCCGGCGACCCGATCCACCGGCCAGGTCCGGCACCCACGGGTAGCGTCCGTCCATGGCCCCAGGCATCAGGACCCGCGTCGATGTCGTGGTGGTCGGAGGCGGGATCATCGGGCTGGCCACCGCCGATGCCCTGACCACCCGGCTCCCGGGGTTGACGGTCACCGTCCTCGAGAAGGAAGCCTCGGTCGCCACCCACCAGACCGGCCGCAACAGCGGCGTGGTCCACGCCGGCATCTACTACGCGCCGGGGTCGATGAAGGCCGACCTGGCCGTGCGTGGTGGGGACCGGTTGATCGAGTTCTGCGCTGAGTACGGCATCGCCCACGACCGCTGCGGGAAGCTGGTCGTGGCCACCACCGACGCGGAACGACCCCGACTGGATGCGCTGACCGAGAGGGCCCGGGCAAACGGCGTGGCCGTCACCACCCTGACCCCCGATGCCGCCCATGAGCACGAGCCACACGTGGCGTGCGTGGCGGCGCTGCACGTGGCGGCNACAGGCAGGGCCGACTTCGCAGGCGTGGCCCNCGCCCTGGCCGGCAGGATCATCGCCGAGGGCGGTGAGGTGAGGACGGGCGTCACGGCCGGACGGGCCACACCGACAGCCGGAGGCTGGAATGTGGAGACCACTGACGGACCCTTACGGGCGCGATTCCTGGTCGGGTGCGCCGGCCTGCAGGCCGACCGGGTGGCCCGTAGGTCGGGAGCCACCAGCGACGTTCGGATCCTGGCGTTCCGAGGGGAGTACCTGGACGTGACGGGACGGTCCGCCGACCTCGTCCACGGCCTCGTCTACCCGGTTCCCGATCCCCGATTCCCGTTCCTGGGCGTTCACCTGACCCGCTCCCTGGACGGCCACGTCCACGCAGGCCCCAACGCCGTACTGGCCCTGGCCCGGGAGGGCTACCGGTGGTCCGACATCTCGCTGCGGGACCTGGCGTCGACCCTGGCCTGGCCGGGCACGGCCCGACTGGTGGGTCGGTACTGGCGACCCGGCCTGGACGAGATGCTGCGGTCACTGTCCCGTCGACGCTTCGTGGAGGCGGCACGGCTGCTGGTCCCGGACCTCGACGGCGCGGACGTCAGCCGGGCGCCNNCCGGCGTGCGTGCCCAGGCGGTCGACAGGCGCGGAGCCCTGCTGGANGACTTCCACCTCGTCGACGGCGAACGGTCATTGCACGTCCTGAACGCACCGTCCCCGGCCGCCACGGCATCACTGGAGATCGGCGCCCTGGTCGCCGGCCG
>JGI26061J44794_1001261_pt1 | contig 10387 bp, 9 predicted proteins | sample MarorgKNORR_S2LV_5_FD_44794 | JGI IMG/M metagenome (IMG submission 44794) | reverse complement strand
TAATCCCGATTCTACCACCGGAAAATTTACGGATGTCTCCGGACGTAATTTTAACCAGAACTGGGCAACAGTTGATAAAGCGTATGAAGGGTTACAATATTTTTACATGTATGGGAAAAACCAAGTTCACCGGTACAATTCAAAATTCCTCAATGAAAGAGAAAATTATTTTCACAAACCGCTGGTTAATTTTAATTGGTATCGAACAATTAATGATCAATTGAAATTATCTTCTATTTTTTATTGGTCAGGCGGCTCTGGTGGTGGGACAGGAACCTATGGCAGCGTGAGTAGACACCCAGCTATTGAAGGACAAGCGTGGTATGCTGTTTCTCCTTGGACGTGGGATTGGGATACAACTATACAGAACAATGCAGCAAATATAGATTCAAGCTACTCAACCATATACAGCAGGTCAGTGGGAATATTAAGAAACAGTATCAATAGACAGTGGACAATTGGTGCTATATCCAAAATGGATTATACATATAACGATGAGTTGAAATTTCAATATGGGCTGGATTGGCGGACTGCAACAATCGAACATGCACGTGAAGTACGGGATCTTTTGGGTGGGGATTATTATGTATATACAGGAAATGATTTTGATAATGTTTATGATGATGATGATGTATTAGACGAAGAAGCTACAATGGAAAATCAAATGAAAGAATTGGGTGATATTATAGCCTATCACAATACCAATACAGTAGATTGGTTAGGTTTTTTTGGTCAAACTGAATATAAGACTTCAAATTATGCATTTTATGGTATGTATGGATTTTCCACCATAAAGTATACATTTTTGGACCACTTTACAGATGATGGTTCCGGAAATGAAGTTTCCATCGAAACTGCCCCCATTGCGAGTTCCCAATTGAAAGCGGGGTTTATTTATCAAATGTCTGCAGAAGCAGATGTATTTGTTAATTATGGGAATCTTCAGAAAGTCCCCATTTTTGATGCAGTAATAGATGATAATAACGGAACAGTTTCTTCAAATCCAGCCAATGAAGTGTTTAAAAGTTTTGAGGTGGGAATGAATTATAAATCACTTAATGGTAAAACTGTTGTTAAAGCAAATTATTATGAAACGTTGTGGCTTGACCGCACTCTCACCAAAAATGTTGAACCAGGTCAAGGATCAAGCGGCGATACAGATATTTTATTCTTAAAAGGGTTAGATCAAACACACACCGGATTTGAGGCTGAAGCAGCATATCAACCGCTGGATATACTGCGTTTTGATGGAACGTATTCTAGCGGGACATGGGAATTTGTTGATGATGCATCAGGTAGCTATAAAGACTATAATAATGATACAACTTATTACTATAGCTATGCCGTAGATGGTTTAAAAGTAGGTGATATGCCTCAACGAAGCACTTCTTTGGCCGTATCGGTTTTTCCTATTCAAGGTTTAAAATTTCAAGCAATTTTGAATTCATATAAAGATCATTATGCTGATTGGGATCCGTTAAGCCGTCAAGTAAACGACTGGGGAGATGATGGACTTGAAAAAGATGACTATAATAATGATGGAGACTATGATGATGAAAATGATGTTGCTCCGGATAATGGCGAGGCTGATGGTGTAGTAAGTACTATGGAAATGAGTTACGCTGACCGAGAAGAAAGCTGGATGGCTCCCGCTTATTCAAAAATGGATATTCATATTTCTTATGACATTCCATTAAACCCTATGATTCTTGGGGGCGTTAAAGTCCAGGTTTTTCTCCACATATTTAATTTATTTGACAAAGTGTACATCCAAGATGCTACAGACAATAGTAAATATAACGGCTGGGATAATGATCATGATGCTGATGATGCAGAAGTTTTTCTTGGTTCACCAAGATACTTCAACGCAGGCATTAATATTTCTTTTTGAACAAAACCTATAAATAATTATTACTAGGGTTTAGTAATTACCACCATTTAAAGGGGAAATTTATAGACGGGACATTAAATGGGTACATCACAGAAATAAACCCAGATAAATATCCAGTTAGTACATCATTCCCATCTATATTACTTGCAACAGTAGTATTTACTCCCAAAGCCAACTTCACGGGGCCAATTTCTTTGCCTGCATACATCCCGGAGCGGAACCCAAAACCAGGTCCCAGTTTCCCAAATCCTCCTTGGATAACAATTGGGAAAAAAGGAAAGGGGATAAAATTCGGTGACTCTACAAACACCCATCTCCCCCAGGAGAATTCACCTGAATTAAATGAAACATATTCCACTCCCATACCTCCTTGGATATTGAACCAGAATATGTCCAAAGTGTATGGAAATTTTAATTCCAAGCCTAGAGTGTTTACTTTACCACTATCTAAATAACTACCTGCAATTATTTCTCTATTTAAATTTAGAATAGCTGTTAATTTATTTTCAGCTTCAGTTGTTGTTTTTACATTAGATGTATCTAATTCAACTTCTTCAATTTCTAGTTCGGGCTCTGGCTCCATTTCTACAATGTTCTTATGAACAAGAGTATCCATTTCTATTGTTATATCAAATCTACTCTCAATAGATTGAACTAATTGGTTTAAATCCTCTTCAGATGTGTCTTCTAAAAACAACATAATATCTGCTAAACCCGTCTTATCTTTTGGCGGTCCCAGGCGCCGCTTATATTTATTTGAAAAAGGAATTATCCGCTTTTCCAGTAATTTCTCTTGGTCATCTATCGTTGTCAACATCAGCTCTTCAGGTGCATTTTTATAATTATATGTTTGGGTACGAATACGTTTATCCACACTATTATAAAATTCAACTTTTTGTAAATATTCCTTCTGGTTATAAAACAGCTTGTGCATACCTACTTTTATGGAATCATCCCGAAAATATTCTGATATAATTATTTCTTTGTAACGACTTTTTTCCACGCCATCCATATATTGCAAGGTATAATAATAATAAACTTGTCCAATTTTATCTGTTATGGTAACCGTATTAGGCCGGTTATCTTCCCTTTCCTTTATTTCTGCTGACCACCCCTGGCGCATTTCGCTCAATTCATCCGCAAATAAAAACTCATCAAAAAGTGTTAAGGGTTCGCGAACATGAAATTCTATACTATATTTTGATTGTGTTCCGGACTTATTCCATTTTAATACGTAAGACCATAACCGNCGGTTATTTTTGTCAATAAACGCTACATTCTTTATTTGACCTTTTCTGTTGAATGTCACTTCNTAGTAGTTTTTTCCTGCTAACTGATCGCGGGTTAGACCGTCAGCTAATTCCCTCTTTTCAATATCCCAGTATCCGTAATATAATTTGAGCCCGGATAGCTTTTCCCGGAATTTTTTTCTGCCGGGAATGAATTCTACATTCAAGAGCTTACCTTTCCGGGAATAGGTAGATTTAAAATGTGCTTTGCCTTTTATATCTTTTTCTGATACTTCATTGTCTAATATTTCCGACCGCTGAATATCTGTCGGAAAATATTTTACACTAGTGTCTTGTTCCTGTCCCATCAAGATTATGCCCACAAAAAACAAAACACTGTATTTAAACATATGCCCACACTAATATTGAAATGAGCACCAGTATCATGCTAAAACCGAAATAGCTTCCCGTTCGGACACTATTATAATAATTATCGATGTTTTGCCCAAGTGAGTTGTAAGACATTGAAATATGAACCGTTTCACTTACTTCCACCAACACATCCTGTGTGCCCAGACGAATAATATCCCGTGAGACTTTACGTGTATCTAAATCTTCATCATTGATATTGGGGAAAAAGCTGACTGTGTGCCAACCGGGCCGTACATCTACATTCTGTTTTAAGGGAGTATAGCCTATGAGTTGTCCATCAACATAAATGGGTATGTCGGGCGTATCGCAGACAATGCTTATGGCGGTGCGGGATTGGGCTGTAAGTATGTATGGACAGACGAAAATTGCTATAATAAAAAACTGCCGCACTGTTATTTATTGATCTGTTTTGGTCTGTTGTTTGAGCTGCTGGTGAAGCTGGCTTATTTCAAGAATCAAGTCACTACTGTCTTTTCCGGCAGCTTCCAACTCTCGAATTTTCAGGCGAGTATTTTGAATCTTCATACGGATCGGCTGTGTCTGCAATGTTTGGATACATTCTTTTACAACTATCTGGGGATCCTCTATTTTTTGTTCATTGATTAATATTTTTGCTATTGCTTCACGTTCGCTTTTATTTTCGAATTCCTCCAAAACTTCTGCGGTTGATCCAAAACCGTATTCTAAAAGCAGCTGTACAGTTTTATTTAAAATCGGTTCAGAAAATAGATCAATATTGCTTTTAACTTGCTCTTTTACGTCCCGGAATGATTGCACCAACGATCTAATAATTTCAATCTGGGCCTTTTGGACAACAGTAGAAAATAATTTTAGTTCTGTCGGTTTGGGTTCTCTCGATTGGAAGGAATTCCGTTTACGGTTCACAGCTGTTCGAAATTGTTTTATCATTTCATTTTCACCGATATTCAATGTGTTTGCTAATGTTTGTAACAAGTCATCTCGAATGATACCATCGTTTACACCTGCAATTTCTTCTAGAATTTCTTTTACAAGATTCGAGCGTTCTACTGCGGGAAGATTCAACGCCCCGGATTTTTCCAGATGATAATTTAAAAGGGGTTTAGCATTTTTAATTCCGTCCAGAACAGCAGCGCTGCCATCATTCCTCGCCCAATCATCCGGATCCATCCCTTCAGGTACAGGGACAACCATTGCGGCAATATTATTCTGTAAAAGGGCATAACCAGCTCGCAATGTTGCTTTTTGCCCAGCCTCGTCACCATCGTAGGCTAAATATACTTTTTGGGTAATTTTACCAATTTGTACAGCATGCCTACCCGTAAACGCTGTGCCGGAAACTGCTAGTACATTTTCGATTCCACCCTGAATCAATTGGAGAAAATCCATATAGCCTTCTACCATGACAGCTGAACCTGCGCTACGTACAGCCGATGCCGTTTTATGATAACCATAAAAAACTTCGCTTTTATGATAGAGGGGCGTTTCCGGGGAATTCATGTACTTTGCAGGATCATCGCTATCAAACACCCGTCCACCGAATGCAATCACTTTTCCGGTACGGTTCATGATAGGAAACATAATCCGCGAGCGGAAACGATCCACCACGCCCAGTTTCCCTTTTCCAAACAATCCTGACTTATCCACGCTCTCTCTGGAATACCCTTTACCTTTCACTTTTTCAGTGAGGAATTCCCATGCGTCCGGCGCAAAACCGACACGGTAAAATTTCAGCGTTTCTTCAGTTAAACCGCGATCGAGCAAATAATCCAATGCTGCTTGACCCCTTTCAGAAAACAAAACTTTTGCATACGTTGAAGCAGCAATTTCGTGGAGTTCATATAATTGAGTAAATAGGTGCTTGGACTCATTGCTGGCGCTGGACAGAGCCACTTCAATTCCATAATGCAATCCCAATTGCTGAACAGCTTCGACAAACGAAAGATTCTCGTGCTCCATAATAAAATTAAAGACACTTCCCCCGGCGCCGCATCCGAAACAATGATACATTTCTTTTTCTGGAGCAACACTGAATGATGGTGTTCGCTCATCGTGGAATGGACATAATCCAAAAAAATTCCGTCCACGCTTTTTGAGATTGACATATTGAGATACAACATCAACTATATCTGCGGAATTTCGGATTCGATCAATTGTTTCTTGACTGATGCGGGCCATTAAAAATCCTCTTCTGCAACTGCCATTAATTCTTGAACGAATTTTTCCCCTTTTGCTACGGGATCCTGTAAATTGAACACATTAATTATTTTTAATCGTGTTGAAGTCATGAATTCAGCGATAGATGATTCAGCATGAACAATTTTTGACCATGTTTTTTTTGGATAAATATCCAGCGCCCAAATAAACACCATTACTATTAACACTGCTTTGATGCTCCCAAACACAAAACCCATGCTCCTATTTAATAATTTGGTACTTTTTGAAAGTAACAGCACATGGATGAATTTTGTCAATAATTTTGCCAATAATAACACAATTAAAAATACAGTTACAAAACTAAACACCATGACGACCCATGGATTAATATTAAGCACATTTAGAACAACGCCGGATAATTCTATATAATAACCCCAAGAAAAAGAAATAGCAATTATCAAACCCAATAAGCGGCCCAATTCTTCTACCAAGCCGCGTTTATAACCAATGATTCCCAGTGCAATAATGAATAATGAAGTTAATATATCAAGGAATAAAATCATTGTTAGGTGATTGTCCCGACCTCATTTTCAACAAATTTTGCATATTCTTGTTCTGCAAAAATGATTTTTCTTTTAGCTGTTGCCATACAAAAAATTACACCACTTTATCTAATATCAATTAACATTATTCATAACAAATCTTTAACAAAACATGAATTATCTATTTGTATAATTATTGTACATTTTAACTTAATTGAAGTTAAAAATTATAGGATATCAACAGTGAAGCTAGCCCTAAATAAACAGTTTAAACTCATCTCTCGGCCAATAGGATTGCCAACCAGAGATGATTTTGAATATTCCGAAACGTCAATTCCCTTATTAAATGAAGGTGAACTATTAGTGAAGTCTGAATACATCTCTTTAGATCCTGCAATGCGCGGCTGGATGAATGAAGGGAAATCATATATCCCTCCTGTTCGATTGGGTGATGTTATGCGCGCCGGTGGCGTTGGGTGTGTGTTAGAATCTAAAAATGGGAAATTTAATAAAGGTGATTTCGTCCATGGATTATTAGGTGTTCAAAGTCATTCCGTATCGGATGGAAAAGGTATGACAAAAATAGATCCCAATTTGGCACCATTGCCATTATATTTGAGTCTTTTTGGACTTACGGGCATGACAGCTTATTTTGGATTATTATCCATTGGAGAACCAAAACAAGGTGACACTGTTCTTGTTTCGGGAGCTGCTGGCGCTACGGGTTCAGTTGTTGGTCAAATTGCCAAAATTAAGGGATGTCATGTGGTGGGCATTGCAGGTGGACAGAAAAAATGTGATTATATTATTAACAAACTTGGTTTTGATGGAGCGATCGATTACACATCAGGAAATGTAGCGAGTGCATTAAAGACTAACTGCCCCGATGGTATAGATGTCTTTTACGATAATGTTGGTGGAGACATTCTGGATTTAGTTTTAACCAGGATTAATTTGAATGCACGTGTGGTTATTTGCGGTGCTATTTCCCAATACAATAATACGACACCTATTAAAGGTCCTGCCAATTACCTATCCCTTTTGGTAAATCGGGCAAAGATGCAGGGGTTTATCGTTTTTGATTTTGCCAGCCAGTACAAAGAAGCGGCAGTTCAAATGGGGCAATGGATGGCGGAAGGAAAACTGAAGTCAAAGGAACATATCGTTGAAGGAATTGAAACATTTCCAGAAACATTACTTATGTTATTTTCGGGTGAAAATTTTGGAAAACTGATGATTAAAGTGTAGTTGTTTACCTCATTAACTCAATTTTTCTCTAACCAAAGATTGAACCAATTTCCCATCTGCTTTACCCGCTGATCGTTGCATTACAACCGGCATAACTTTCCCAAAATCCGACATGGCGACAGCGTCCGTTTCGACAATTACATCATTAATCAATTTTTTCAACTCATCTTCATTCATCATTTGTGGTAAGTATGTTTCAAGCACTTCTCGTTCCGACTGTTCTTTTGATGCTAGGTCATCACGATTGGCTCTAGTATACATTTCAATTGCTTCATTGCGCTGCTTTACCAATGTTTTTATAACCTGTATTTCTTCTTGCTCACTCAAATCTTCCCTCTTGTCAATACGTTTGTCTTTCAGTTTTGAATAAGCACCTCTTAATGTTGTTGCTTTTTCCTTTTCCCCATTCTTCATGGCAGCGTACATATCTTTTTGCATTTGTTCAGATAAACTCATATTAGTCCTTTATTTAACTTTGATCGATTCGTTTCATAGCCATTAACAAGCTGTCTTGATCTGTTTCAAAACCGATAAATCTTCGACCCATACTTTTAGCAGCAACTCCAACACTGCCTTTTCGCATAAACGGGTCGACAATCCAACTCAACTTAAAACTGCTTGCATGGAGAATCTTTCCCAGCATCATTTCTGGAAGATCCCCTTTTTCCTGATCTGAACCCATGGTAAAATACTCTAACCACAGATTGGACATATTGTTAGCACTCTTGGAGGCTTGTATTTTTTTCTCGTTGGCCACCATTCCCTTATCAAAAACAAAGTCCCCTGTTTTTGTCGCCAACCAAATATCGCCAATTTCATTGAACCAAGTGGGAGTATCATCCTGATTCCCGGCTTTTCTGTCTCGCCATGTAATGCGTGTCTGAACCCTGAAATAATCACTCAAAAGCGCATGATACATTCCCGAAAATCTCCATCCGCAAAGCAAATATATTGCACCTGTGCTCTTCAACGCCCTTTGACTTTCTTGCAGCCATTTATTATTCCATGTATAATATTCCTGGAGTGTCATTTTTTCGTTCTGGTTTCCAATCTCTCTCCATGGACTAACAGGCGGTGCTGTTAATATCACATCAATTGAATTATCCGGTAGTCGCTTAAGGCCTTCCAATGCATCCCCTAAAAACATCCCTTCTTTCATCGTATCCAATGTCATGGAAACTTCCTCCGATTTGATAATAGCCGGCAAATAACGATTCAAATCATCTACCGATAAACCGGGGTAAGGCTCCAGAGGATTAGAAAATAAGGGATTAAGTTGCTCTTTTTCCATTCCTGACATGTGAAAATTTACACGCTTATATTATCAAATAAACACGGATTCAAAAATTATTGACATTCATCAATTACCACAGCAAATTCATACTTATGTTTAAGCCTAAAGTTATATTTATTTGTACCGGGAATTCATGTCGTTCTCAAATTGCAGAGGGGATTATGAGGGATGCAGCTGGAAAAGATTTTGACGTTTTCAGCGCCGGAAGTCATCCGAGCCATGTCCACCCTATGGCTATTAAAGTTATGAGTGAACGGGGGATTGATATTTCAGAACACACATCAGATCCCATTGATTATTATTTGGATAAAGATATGGATATTGTCATTACAGTTTGTGACCATGCGAACCAAGTCTGTCCAACTTTTCCCGGCAATGTTGAACGATTGCACTGGAGTATAAAAGATCCTTTTTCCGGCTGGGGACAAGAAGATGAATATATAGATGCTTTTCGAAGAACAAGGGAAACAATATACGAACGTATTGAAGAATTTTTGAAAAGTAGGAAAGATGAGTAGCAGAGTAACCTTCTTAAAATTTGTTTGCTCATTCATATTATTTTTAAGTTTCATTTCCGGCCAAATCCGTATTACAGAAATCATGTATGACTTGGACGGATCTGACTCTCCAAACGAATTTGTAGAATTCGTTGTATATTCCTTTATAGAACAATAGAATATCTGTAACTATCTGATATATAGTTAGATACAGTTATTCTATACATTATTAAACTCAAATATTAACTTACGACAAACTTACTACATAGATTGTCGTGAACAAATATATTGAAGAGTTTTGTAGTAANATTTGTAGTAAAAATGTATAACAAAAAAATACTCCAAAAATCAGTAATCCATTTTATACTTAAGAAGTATACTCCTGACCAAATTTTCAATTTCGTCTCTTGTTGGTTTTGTAATTGAAAGTGACATATTTATTCCTTCTTTTCTTTTACTCCCATCCTTATTTTTTCTACCAAAACTGTTGGTGGATAGGGTGTTGGAAAATTTAGGGTTGGGTGTATCAACAAATTCATATATGTTTACTAATTCATCCATTACACTCATAACTAATTGGACACTTCTTTCATAATCTTTATGGTCTTTCATTTTTAACAATCTCCATTTTAGTGATTATTTAATAAAATGAAGTTAATAACAATTACAACTTTTCAAAGACAAGGAGTTTCATAATGGTTAAACAAGATGTAATCACTTGGTCTTATGTCCGCTGTTCTACATCTCACCAAGACCTAACAACCCAAACCCAACAACTCGTAGATTATTCGAACGCATTTGGTTTCCAAATCCACCATCAAATAAATGATTTTGGAATTAGTGGTAGTCAATTTGATAGAGATGGATTAAATGAAATTAAAGATGGAATAATAAATCAATCTTTTGTACAGTTGATTATCTATTCTATTTCTCGGTTAGGGCGTTCTATGATTGATACGATTTCATTATTAAATGAGATGAGTGAAAATGATATAAATGTAATCTCGTTGAAGGAACAACTGGATTTGTCCTCTCCAAGTGGAAAGATGATTTCTCAAATCTTTTCTGTGTTGGCTGAATATGAACTTGAAACTTTAAGGTCTCGTATTACCGATACA
>JGI26061J44794_1001254_pt1 | contig 10416 bp, 15 predicted proteins | sample MarorgKNORR_S2LV_5_FD_44794 | JGI IMG/M metagenome (IMG submission 44794) | reverse complement strand
CGTGTCCTTTCTCATATAGTGTTTGTATCTTAGATGGTATTGAATCACCATATGATCTATCTAAGTGATTTAAGATCTGTTTGTCTGCTTGTGTAGCAATATGTAATAAAATATTAGGATCATTTTGTGCATATACATCATTAGCTGATGATGTAAATGCTACTCCAGAAATTAATACAAATATTGTAAATATTGCTAATGTTTTCATTCTTCTTCTTCTTCCCCTATATCATTTCGTAATTTTACAAGATTTTGCAAGTCTTTCTTTTCAATTACTATAATTCCATTACGCTCTAATCTCTTAACTGCACGCCACATTGTAGTTCTTGGTTGTAAGAATTTCTTTCGCAATTCGCTTTCAAGTGCCTTTCCTCCATTATTAGCAATAAACTTCACTATTTCTTTATCATCTTCACGTAAGTCTGGTTTTAGTTTAAAAATTGTTTCAGCGTTTACTGTTTCAATTTTTTGCGTAGATTCTTGAATCTGTTCTGATTTAGCAGTTTTTTGTTTGGAACGAATTATTATTGCTATTCCAGCAATAGATGCTGCAACAACTCCACCAACTAAGGCATATGTAAGATAATCAGTTTGTGGTGTTAGAGTATCTGAAACTATAGGATCAGATATTATTGGAGTTGTACTGAAAAGATAATCAATTTCAGTGTCACCAACTGATAATGTTAATTGGTTTTGATCATTAATTATTTCCATATTAATTGGAAGATTTGTCATTCCAACTATAACAGAATTTTTTGGTAAAAGTAATGTAAAATCAGATGGAGCATCCAAAGAGAATGTCCAAATTCTACCTTGTTTTGAAACTAAATCATGAATGTCATATTCTATAGTAATAACCGATGAACCAAAAGTTTCAATTAATGCTGAATTACCAATAACATCAGTATTTAGTAGAAATCCATCTTCTCCTACTACTACAAAATTATCAATTGTATTTCCAAATAGATCAAGTTCATAATCAGTAACAAGTGGATCAACATCAATTACTGATGAGACATGAGTTGTTCCATCTGGATAAATAATGAGATCAAGAACTCTAGGAGAACTGAATGAAGACTGAATTGGAATTACTGCTGCTACAATAATCATGCTAGCTACCAAAAGGGGTAATTTGACCATCGTATCGAGGATACCTTCAGTCCTTACAAAAAGCATTCCATCTTCTCGAAGAGATTCTTTCCTATGAATTGGTACAATTTGGGGATTCATGAGTCAATACCTTAGATTCATGCTTTCTACTAATCCCTGAAATCTCTTAAATTCCTGAAAAAATGCTAATCCTTTTTCAGTTATTTGAAAGACTCTATTCCTTTCATTTTTGGTGGATTCTACTAAGCCAGCTCTACCAGTTTCTCACATTTGTCTAATACTGCGTAGTGAGATAGGTTTGCTTTTCGAGAGATTGCAGATACAATGATTCCATCACGGCCGCCATCAGCGGTAACGTCTAAGATATCACCCATTATGCCCATTTCGGACCTGTATTGTTGTTTTGACATGCTAAGTATAGAACTAATTAGTTTATCAGGGACATTATGAAACGCTAAAGCGGAACACAAAGCGGAACAGTGTTTTAGCTAAGAAAATTGTATGATTTTTTACAAAAATGATGCGGGGGGAAAATTTGGAGAAAGTTCATGCGTAAAAAATTGATTAAAAAATTATTATTTTCTGAAAACATCCTGTTTTTATTATTTTTAGAAAAAAATTTAAAATTTTATAGTTTTTGGAAATTTTGAAGAAATTTTGCATATAAGGAACAGAATAATTCCTCACTGTTCCTAATCTATCATTTTAACTTCATTCTAAATGTGAAAAAATCCCACAAAAAGATCATTTGGAGTCATTGCAATACTTGTAATGCTTAGCACATCACCACTATCTGTAAGCTATTCATTTGCAGACTTTGGAGAAAATAACTCTGAACTTTTGAAAAATAAAAGACTAGGAGTAATTCTTACTGAAAAAGTAGTGAATGGAAAGTTGCAAATTCAACAATATTCTCTACCTGATGAGTTTTCAGATAATGATAAACAAAGAATGATATCATTTGAGGAAGAATCATCAAGTTGGGCATATGTGAATTACAATGCACTTCATTCAGGAATTGTACTATACGATGGAAAAGCATCAAAAATTGGAGAGAATCAACTAGAGATTTCTACTAATTTGCTTGAAGATAGTCAATCTGGGCTTGAAATACCTGAAAATTCTCAAAGTGAGACTGCTGAAAAAGAACTAAGATACAAAGTCATTTTTTCAGGAAATATTGTAAATTCAGATTTAGAAAGTGAGAAAATTATTTACTTTGTAAATTCTATCTTCTTTCCTGAATTGACTCAAAATATGAAATTCCTTGATTTTGGAGAAGATTTAGAAAAAATAGAGCTTGCAAATGAAAAATTAAGAAGTTTCAACTGGCGATAAGTCACCATTTTCTTTTTTTTTATTGACTAAAATCATTCACAAGGTCAGCTTTGAGACTCATAGTAACTTTTTATTCCTATTTCAGAAAAGAAATCATAAAATGTTTGATAAATTCAAAAATGATGAGGGAGGAGAAATGGTAGAAGAAAGACCTGAAGAAACATCTAATGCAGAATCTGTAGAAACTCCAGCTGAATCTAGTCAAATTGGAATTGGGGAATTAATGGGAAAACGTGCAAAATTAGAAGAGGCAATAGATTATGTTGGTTTAATGATTAAAAATCTAAAAGATAAGAGAACTTTACTTGAAAAGGATATTGAAGAAGAATCAGTAGATATTAAAAATTTAAAAGAAAAACTTCAAAAAGTTAGCGAATACATTGATGAGGAAAATAGAGGAATAACGGAGCTTGCAAGTAAAAGAAAGAGAGTAGAGGATGAAGCTGATGAAGTTGGTACAATAATTAATTCTTTAAGAGATAAACTAGCAGGTGTTGATAGAATTATTGACGATGAAGGAAATAGAGTTAGAAAAATTAAAGAATCTAAAAACTCGTTAGAAAGTTAAAATTTTTGAATTATAGAAATTTTGTACTAGTTGTTTCTTGAGTACTACTTGGTACTGATGGGAACATTTCTCCTGTAGAACTTTCTGCTACTGCAGCAGCCTCTTTTAGAATACTTTCAGATTCTGCATTAGTAGTTTCATCCATACTAAATGCTCCATCACCTGAGAAACTTTCAGTCATAAAGCCTCCAAGCATTTCTGCCATTTGACTGATTTCTTGTTCAGCTCCAGGCATTACTTTTCCAAGAGATGATTTTAGATTTTTCATCAAACCCATAGTTGGCATTATTGCAACTACTGTATCTCCAAGATCACTGAATGTGATTAATCGTAATTCAATTTGCTCTAATGCAATTCGAGCACCACTCATAATTTTAATTACTTTTCGTATCTCTGCTAGTTCATTTCCTAGAACTTTGCTTGTTTGATTATCATGGTTCTGTGTTGCATCTACAATTCTTTGAAATAATTTTGCATCTCGCTCTTGTAGGCTTGATAACATTGTATCTAATTTTTTAATTTGTAATTGTAATTTTTTTATTCCAGTTTGAACTCTTGGTTTTAATGCNCCTTTAGGCTTGAATGTGTCATTAATTTTTTCAGAAATATTGGATTTTGGTTGTGTAGTCCACGTATTATTCAAACTAGNCATGAATTTGCTTTAAGAAAATATACTTAATTCAAGGTGTAAAAAATGGTTCACTGNNTGTAAAATTTTACTAACAAAAATACCAGTTAAACTAATAATTTTTTAAGAAATAATTTATGCAGAAAATCTATTTTTATAATGGAGAAAAGAAATCGTTCCNGTGAATAAAAAAATCANCGTTATTCCAATTATCATTATNNTCATAGTTTTTGCAATAAATNTTTCATCTGATTCAAATGTAGAAAAAAGCAATAATGTATTTCATATTACTCTTGCAGATCCTAATTTGTATACAAATGGAGTGTATTTTGATGAATTTACTATTAGTAAAGGAGAATATTCATTTAGTTTTGTTCCAAATGGTAGCAGCCCAAAAATATTATCAATTAAATTAAATGGTGATAGTTTTGATTTTTCTGAAGATTTCAAGCTTGAAGGNACTTTGCACCAAGCTGGAATATCAGAGTATTACACATGGAATTACAATGGAGAGAGAAATATTTTGATTTCTGAGGAACAAGGGATTTTGATTTCTATTAATCCCAATGGAAATGTAATGGGCTCAGTATCAGTGGATATTTTAGAAAATTAAAAGGCGTAAACCCCTAACTGCAGAACTTTGAGAGATTTCCTCTCGTGGTCATGTGTCAAAACACATGATTGCCTTTTCTGTTCTGCGGGGTTACGCAACTTTATTCGATAGGAATTTTATCTATCGACATCAAATAGTATAGTAACTTTAACTATTTAATTTTTTATATCAAATTTTACAATATTTTTATAAATTTTATATAAAAAATTATACATAAATTCTATTTAATCGATCTATAAATTACTAAATTTTCTGTAGAAATTATTGAAATTATCAGGAAAAATTGCACTGATTACTGGTGGAAGTAGAGGAATAGGATTTGCAACTGCAAAAATAATGTCAGAAAATGGAGCAACAGTAGTAATTACTGGAAAAGATTCCAAAAGATTAGAAAAATCAGTATTAAAAATTCCTAATTCTATTGGATTTGTAGCAGACATTAGAAAAACTGATGAAGTAAAAAATGTTGTAAGAAAAACAATTGAAAAGTTTGGTAAATTAGATATTTTAGTAAATAATGCAGGAATATTTCCAAAGATAAAACAATTACATGAAATTGATGAGGATGAATGGAATGAAGTTTTAGATGTAAATCTTACTGGACAATTTAGATTTACTAAAGAAGCAATTCCTCATTTACAAAAAACATCTGGTTCAATAATTAACATCTCATCGGATGCAGGATTAAAAGCATATCAAGGATTTAATGCCGATGCATATTCTGCATCAAAAGCTGCTTTAATTATACTAACAAAATGTTGGGCACTTGAATATGCTAAATACAAAATTAGAGTTAACTGCATTTGTCCAGGTGTAGTAGATACAGATATGNCAAAACAATTTTTGAAAACGCAACAAGATAAAGACTTNATGGATAATGAACATCCAATTGGTAGAATTGGAAAACCTGAAGANATAGCAAAAGCAATAATGTATTTTGTATCAGATGATGCATCATGGACTACAGGTGCTGTACTTGCAGTAGATGGAGGAGAATCAATCAAATGAATTCACATGAATTTAATACAACCTTGGAAAGTAAAATACGATGAAAGATAAAAAGGCAAAAGCAAAGCTGATTGCACTATTAGGAGGAATTTGGATAATTGTTACGTTACCATTACCATGGATAATAAATAATCCACTAGTTTCAGAATCTCAATTTATTACAATACTTGGAATTATAGGAATAATGTCAGTGCCATTCATTGCTCTAGGCATAGCATGGACATTAAAACCAGAACTAACAACTTGAGAATTTTAATTGAAAGACATTCCTATTTCTGAAAAAATTCCTGAGTTAGATATTGCTATCAAGGCTGCAGAAGAGGCAGGAGAAGCAATTTTAGAGATTTATCAAAAAGGTTTTGAAACAGTCAAAAAAAGTGATGATTCTCCAGTTACAGAAGGAGATCTAAAGAGTAATGAAATTATCAAAAAAATTCTCTCACAGACAGACCATGTGATTTTATCTGAGGAGGATAATGATGATAAAAATCGATTATCAAAAGATATGGTTTGGATAGTAGATCCACTTGATGGTACTTCTGATTTTATTGATAAAACAGGTGAATTTACAATAATGATTGCGTTAATAAAAAATAAGAAACCAATTCTTGGAGTAATTAGTTGGCCAACTGAGAAAACATTTTTTGTTGCACAGAAAGGATGTGGGGCATTTAGATACTCAAATGAACAATGGCAAAAAATAGATGTAACTAAAGTTACTGAACTGCAAAAATGCAGAGCTATTGGTTCAAGACACCATTTATCAAACAGAGAAAAATTATTTATCAAAAAATTAGGCATTAAAAATTTTACAAGTATAGGAAGTTCATTAAAAGTTGGAAAAATTAGTTCTGGAGAAGCTGAAGCATACATTACAACTACAAATAAAATGAAAGAATGGGATACTGCTGCATCTTATTGTATAATTTCAGAAGCTGGGGGGAAAATGACTGATATGTTAGGAAATGATATTTCATACAATAATGAAGATGTTTTTCATCAAAATGGAATTTTAGTTACAAATGGATTAATTCATGAAAAAATTCTTGAAGAATATAAAAAATTAGAGTAGGTTTCTTCCTTTAAGAAAGTCCTTTACTTTGTTTGCACTATCTGAAAGTGAATCATGTTCTGTGTCAACTACTAAATCAGCTTTTTCTGGAGCCTCATATGGATCATCAATTCCTGTAAATCCTTTAATTTCTCCTGCTCTAGCCTTGGCATACATGCCTTTGACATCTCTTTCTTCACATTTTTCAAGTGAACATTTTACATAACATTCTGCAAATTGATCTCCTGCATTAATAATCTCTTTTGCATTAGCTCTATTCTCAAGATATGGAGAAACTAGAGACACTACACTTGGAACACCGTGATTCAACAATAGTTTTGCTAAATGTGCAACTTTTTTGTTGTGTTCATCACGTCCTGCTTTTGAAAAGTCTTTTGGGGAGAACCATTCTCTTAGTTCATCACCATCAAGCATTGCCAAATTCGGAATATCTTTTTGCAAATCTTTTACGATGGTAGTCTTTCCTGAACAAGGAAGACCAGTCATCCAAAGAATGAAAGGTTTCATGAGTAAAAATATCCAAACAGCCCATAAAGAGCTTACGTTAATTTTTGGCCCAAGGTTGGTTTTCTAAATAATCAATTTCCTTAATCATCTCTTCCACTTTTTTTACTATAGCAAAAACTGATCTGTATTGTTCATACATTTCAATTTCTTCTTCTTTAGATAAAATATCATCTTCTACATCATCAAAGAATTTGTTTTCTTTGTTTAGATGATCATTTAGGAATATTCCATATGTTCTCAAATATCTTGTTACTGGTTCTTGTGCATCTTCTCCATTTTCCCATCTTTTTAGATGATGTGATATTTGTCTAGCAATATTTCTACCAAATTCATGTTCAATCAAAAATTTTCGAATTTGATCTTTTAGAGTATCATAACTTGCAACACATGGAAAATACGAATCTTCTTCTCTTGAATGATGAATAGTATCAACAAATTCTGAAATAACTATAGTAATTTTTCTAAGGTCTGAAAATGGAATTTTTGTTCCTTTGTACAATTCATCAGCGCATTTTAAGACAACTTTTTCTAGACGTCGAACTTGATCGTGGTCAGCACGAAGTTGGTTTGTAGCACTCACGATATTCTAGTCTTGAATTGGCTATTTAAAAATCAGTTAAAGAAGTTGAAATTATTTAATTAATCCAGTTTAACTTTTATCAGTAGATAATTACATTCAGTCAATGAATCCAGTAATTTTGTCTATTTTGAATTTATTCCATGGGCAAATAGATGATATAATTTCGTTTTCAGATTTTGATACAAGTTTAATTTTTAATAAAATTTTTGAAATACAAAATTCTATTTCAACACTATCTATTCAAGATGGTCCAATTGCGTCAGCTCCTGTAATATTACTTGCAGCGGGAGTAGTAATTTTTCTTGGAGTTGCAGGAGAAGCATTTTTCAAAAAAACAGGAATACCAGATGTTGCATTTTTAATGGTTCTTGGAGTAATAATAGGACCTGTATTAGGAATCATACAACCAGAAGCAGTCATTGAAGTAGTGCCATATTTTGCGGCACTTGCATTGATAATTATTATGTTTGATGGTGGATTAAATTTAGATATTAAACATCTAATTAAAACTGCACATTTTTCAGTAACACTAGCTGTTCTTGGTTTTATTATATCAGTTGTAATCATTACACTTGCTGCTCATTATGTATTAGAATGGGTTTGGTTAGAGAGTATTTTGTTAGCTTCAATTGTTGGTGGAAGTAGTTCGGCAATTGTTTTTGGTCTTGTGAGAAATATCAAAATTTCAGAAGAAGTCAAATCAATGTTAAGTTTTGAATCTGCACTAACTGATATTTTAGCGATGATTGTTGCATTCATTTTATTTGAAGCAGTACTAATTGGACATTTTGATTTACAAACATTGCAAGAAACACTTGGTAGAGCAGTAGTTGTAGGCTTGGTTCTTGGATTTGGTGTTGGAATTCCTTGGATGTATGTTTCAACAAAGTTTGGTAATGCTCAACATGCATACATGCTTACATTAGGAATTTTGTTTGTTTTGTTCTTTTTGGCAAATTCATTTGGTGAATCCGGAGCATTAACTGCACTTGTGTTTGGTTTAATGCTTGGAAATAAACGCCACCTCTCACGAGTACTCAAATTTAAGCTGCCAAAAATTGAGAGGGATGATCCAACACACAATCAACTAACATTTTTGGTAAGATCATTTTTCTTTGTATTTGTTGGATTAATGGCAAGTTTTGGAAAAGTAGAATATGTTGTATTTGGAGTTTTGATTACAATTGCTGTTTTTGGTGGAAGAATATTTGTTGGAAAAATAACTCTAACAAAAAGATTTTCCAAGCTAGATAGAGCTGTAACTAATTCAATGATTCCTAGGGGATTAGCTGCTGCAGTACTTGCAACATATCCTATAACTATGGGTTTACCAAACGCTGAAGCATATCCACAAATAATTTTCTTTATCATTTTAACATCAGTAATTATCACAACTATTGGATTAGGAAAATCAAAGAAAATTCCACCTGCAGCAGTTGATGGTGGATTTGTCAAAAAATCAAATGATGATTCTGATGATGGTGGATTAATTGAAAAAACGGCTGATAATTCAATGATTGATTCAGTTGATGGTGGATTAATTGAAAAAACGGCTGATAATTCAATGATTGATTCAGTTGATGGTGGATTTGTCAAAAAATCAAATGATTAGAATTGTTGATAATGTAGAAATTATAATTCTAGTTTTTCTTTAATTATTTGCATATACTTTTTGTTGTATTCATTAAATAATTGAATTTTATTTTGAGCCAAAGCCATTGCACCAGGCCTACTGTTGATGTGTTTTTCAGCAATTTTTTGCTGTTCTAACAGTTTTTCTAGATTCTCTTTTGGTTGTGATTTTAATTCTTCAAGTAAAATATCTAATTCTTTTTCAAAAATATTTTTTGTATCAGGATGTGCAGGTGGATCAGCACCAATTATTACTTTGGTCTTAATATTCCCAAAAACTTTTTTTTCTAATTCAATCAATGAAAATTGGTAAAAAATAGTATTATAAATTCAATTTCATTTTAACAAAGTAAAGTAATTGTTTAATTAATAAAATAAAAGATATTTTTAAAATTAATGCANAACTTGCTGTGTCTAAAGATTTAATGTTTACTTATAAGAAATCAATATCAGTAAAATTATGGCAATTCCAGATGATGTTGAAAAATTTGTTGAAAAGCATATTCAATTAATGATTTCTCAAACAGAAACATATCTACCTTTTATCAAAGTTGCATTTCCATACTCAAATAATATAGCTGATGGTGTTTACAATTTAATTACTGGTAGTGCATTATCTCTATTCATTAATCAATATGCATTGAAAATGAAATATCCAACTGCAGAAGATTTCACAGAATTTGGAAAAATTTCACTAAAGTATAGAGATCAGATTGATCAGTTTTTTAAATAATTAAGCTAATTCACCTAAAAAGTGAACAGTGTCATTTGTTACTATTACTGTTCTATCTTTTGGAACACGATATAGTTTTTTAGAATTATTAGATGATTGTACAATAATTTTTGAGAAAGGATCTTTGAGTGATTTGTAATTAACTCCTTTATCATTTGCTGATTGAGACCAATGATTTCCTTGGACAAGAGAAATTGTTAGAAACTTTACAATTTGATATGAATAAACCATTCCTAATTAATTATTGATGATTGCACTCATTAAGGATTTTCCTCCGATTAATGCTAAAATTGATAGTCCTCCATTTGCAAAAATATTGATTGTAAATGCCACATAATGGTTATTCTCAAGAATATTGCTTGAATCAAGTGCAAATGCTGACATTGTTGTAAGTGATCCACAAAATCCTACTGCTGCAAAAAGAGAATATCTCCCATCAAGATGCCAATGTTGTGATAATATGACAAACGCACCAAGAATGTTAACTATCAAAACGTTAACTGGTATTGTATTAAAAATCAAAGGAGATTCTGTGATTTTATATCTTAGATATGCTCCTAATACAGACCCCCTGCAAGAAAAATAAATTCTAAACCTTTCATCTGTATAATACCAAGTAATTGAGAT
>JGI26061J44794_1001252_pt1 | contig 10421 bp, 11 predicted proteins | sample MarorgKNORR_S2LV_5_FD_44794 | JGI IMG/M metagenome (IMG submission 44794) | reverse complement strand
CAAGTTTACCTAATTTGTAGTTGATTTCGTAGATGTCGTACTGCCTTATTCTATTAAATGACCAAATTATTCACTCTAAGAGGAAAACGCTTTAATAAATGGGTACCGTCCCCTTTTATTTTGCTGTTATATTTGTTGAGGCTCTACAACTATTTTCGTCAATAACTTCAACAACAATAGTATTTGTTAGTTCCGAAACAAAGCACGGCATTTTTTCAGCTTTTGCTGACCAGATGATGGCATATTTTTCTGCATTATAATGCAGGATTTTCTCGTCAACCTTGCCAAAACCAGACACTTCACAGTGCCGGCAGGCGCATCGTTGAAATCTTTGGCAGCATTCTTATCTTCCCACGACTTTTGAATACCTCGACCCCAATCAGAAATATTCAAAAAATTCTGACCGACTATACCCCAAGTTTTTAATGCGCTTGTGTTTACAATTATTGACCGCCTAATGTTTAGTTTTCTCATTTGATTGATCCTTATTAATAGAATATAGCGCAAGTTATGTTACCAATAATTACATTTTAGAGTGATTCAAAATGACACCAACCTTTAGATCTAGATATTCAACTTCTAAGCCATTAACAATTGCTTGCATGATGCACTCAAAAAAAAGGTAATTGGAAAATTGGAAAATATTGATTACCATCTATCTTAGCACTTAAATAAGTCATATTTACCCATAAATGAGTACAGGAACAGCCATTTTCAGGCATTAAACGACTGTTTTATTGAGTTTTTATGTATTTAAGGCTTGAAACTTAGCGTGTTTCTGAAAATTTTGGATTTTTTGAGAATGGCACCAATAAATAGAAAGTGCTTTTTTATTGCCCACTCAGAGCCGCTAGCTTACCTTTTTCTGGCTTTCCGCTAGATGTCCGTGGCATTTCCTTAAGGAAAACTATCTGTTTTGGCACCATAAAGCGCGCCATACATTTAGCACAATGCTGCATTAAGTCTTTCTCAGTGACCTCAGCGCCATGTTTTCTGACCACGAACAGCTTAATATCTTCTTCGCCCATTTCACCGGGAATCCCAATAGCCGCACAGTCTTGCACATCAGGATGTGTCAATGCGCCCTCCTCGACCTCAAAAGCTGAAACCATCTCTCCTTTAACTCGGATGCGCTCACTGACCCGATGCATGAAATAAAAATGACCCTGCTCATCCATACGCCCAATATCGCCGGTATGAAACCAAAGATTACGCCAACTTTCAAGGGTGCGTTCCGGCATATCAAAATAACCATCGGACATAACGCCAGGCTCAAGAGGGCGTACAACCATTTCGCCCGCTTGACCGGGCGGCAACGGATCATCATTGTCATCATGGATTTCGACTTCAAAGTGCGGTAGTACGATCCCACCCGGATCATCCCACTGCGGAGTTACAACCCAGCCAGCATCGGTCGATCCGTACCCACCACCGGGGATCAAGTGCAAATTAAAACGAGCATCAAAATCTTTTTTTGGAACAGGTGCAGGTGTGCCCCAGCAGCGGGTAACTAGGTGGTCTTTTTCCTCTGGACAAGGTGGGTGCGCCCATAACAGTTGTTGTACCGATCCAAGCATCATAAACCAAGTAACGCCGTATTTTTTGACTTCAGGCCAAAAATTAGAAACACTAAAACGTTGTCGCATAACAACACGTCCGCCCGTCATCATAGTCGGCAACACATCATAATAAGCGGGGCCAATATGAGACAGAGGGTAAATACAATACACGCAATCCTCTGCAGTCACCCTATACGGTTCAATCATATTTTCGGCAGTTCTCACAGCATAGCGATGAGACAATAGACAGCCTTTAGAAACGCCGGTGGTGCCCGATGTGAATAGAATTGTTGCAACATCCGTATCCTTGGCGGGTGAGACGATATGATCTTCACAGCTTGACAGAATCTCTTCAAAGCAAACAATCTCAAGCTCGGGGAACAGGCTGCGTGCCTCATCGGCGCCATCAAGCATAATCAAAGTTTGTACGTTCGGAATCGAATCACGAATCTGATCTAGGGCAGAAAGCTGCTGGCTAGAGGTAAACAATAACTTCGTTCCTGTTTGGTCGATCATCCGTGCCAGAGGCGCATCTCGCATGGCTGGATTGATGGAAACTTCCACTGCATTCACTTTTTTCAGGGCGTAAGAAATCCCGAGGTATTCAGCGCTGTTTTCCAGAAAAATATCAACGTATGACAGCGCATCACTATAGTTATCTAGCAATCCATGAGCCACACGATTCGTTAAGGCCTCGAACTCACGATAAGTCAGCGCTTCGCCCGTCTCAGCAATAATTAAGAAGGGTCGCTCTCCAAATTTTTCTGCACATTCATGCAGGAGATCTCCCAGTGTAATTCGCAACGCCATGATTTAATCCACCTTGATAATTCAGCTGCTATGAATTTTTAGCCGAATTCTACAGAAGTTTTTCAGAATATTTTCACTTATTTAACCGAAAGCAACAATAGCATTGCACTTAACTTTTGAATTCAAGGCGCACTCTATATTCTTCTTGTTAGATTTTATTACAACCCTCTTTGTTCCGAGCCTAAATCCGGATGCAGACGGTATGTATCAGGATCAATGTTGCCGGACCATCGCCAAAGAGCCACCAGTGGGTGTTTAAGAGTTTTAAAAGCATGAAGCATCCATGATGGGTGGTGAATAATATCCCCGGCTTCATGACGGGTAGTCTTTTCCCCTTGAGTCCAGTAACCAACACCTTCAATCATGACATATGTCTCCACGGCGTCATGATTATGCAATGGGTAATAAGAATTTGGTCGTTGGACAAACAAACCAGCGCGCAAAGTCGAATGCTCGATCAGGCAGCCAGGGCCCATCAGGGAGTTTGAAGTAAATGCATTGGACACCTCGGTAGGAACCTGCTCATCCAAGAAGCCACCAGTAGCCTCCCATTGTAAGAAATTCTGACACCCTCTAGCCGCAACTGCGCAAGGGTGGTTTGCATTTTTAAGCGCGCTAACCACGAAATTATCATATTTATAAGGAGTTGCCGGAACGGCTATCACTTTACCAGCGGCACGGCGTAAGACGTCCGCTGTTTCACCTCCAGCCACACAGCCGTCGCTCTCAAAAAGGCTGGCCATTTCCAATAAGAGAGTTTCAAAACATTTCTCAGATGATGCTGTCATACAACCTTACTCTATGAATTATCAACATTGGCTCTTTGCCTCTTCAACTAAGTCAGAAATTTGATTAACCGTCAAGGCTCCACTGCATCTTTTGAACTCAGCGCCGTTACGGAAAACTATTATGGTGGGCAAACCTCTAACACCAAATGATTTACTACATTTGAGTTCAAAGAAGCATCCACTTTAGCAACAACAACTTCACTAGAATATTTAGAAGAGACACTCTCAATGGCGCTATTCATCAATAGACAAGGACCGCACCACTCAGCCCAGAAATCTACCAATACATGGTCATGCTTAGCAACCAATTTTCTCAATTCATATTCCGATGAAATATCAATTATTTGATTCGATGATGTTTTCTCGCTACGCGTAAGTTTTGCAATTGCGGAAAATGGCCAATAAATCAACGCCAACATATTTGTCAAAATCAGTGCTATAAAAAGTAAGGTCCACGCAGCAATTTTTAAAGGAAACAAATATAGAGGGGAGTTCTCGGTGAATGACTCCAGCCGGTTCAATTTATATTTTTTGAAGTAATTTAACATAATGCCGTTATCACAACCAAACTCAAGAATTCTGTGATGATTTTTCACTAGACTTGAGTGATTCATCAATTGGTCCAAAAGATCTTCTATTGTAGAATTTAAACCCATTTCTTTATGAAACGCCTCAACCTCTTGGAGAGAAGATGTGGATGGATAATGACTCTCCCAGATTGCCCCCATCTCTTGATAATATTTGTTACTTGTGTCTTGATTTCCCATTTTGGTTTCTTTATTTAAAAGATTGATAAATTTTAAAAAAGAAAGGGGCTACCCATTTTTTTTATATAATTAGGTGATACTGTTACTTACTTTTCTTTGATACAAATCAGTTTACCTAATTTATAATTGATTTCATTGCTGTCATACCACCTTCTTCCATGAATTATCAAGTCATCCGCTCTAAGCGCAAAACATTGAGTTTGCAAATCAATCAAGATGCAGAGCTTATCATTCGTGCGCCACAACGCCTTTCAGACAAAGACATTCATGCATTCGTGAGTGAAAAATCACACTGGATTGAGAAGAAACAACAGCAAGTCAAATCTCNTATTTCACAAAAATATCACTTTGAAGAAGGCGAGATGCTTCTCTACTTGGGTAATAATTACCCTTTAACCATTTCTAGAAACAGAGGCACTCTCTCGTTTAATGGCAAAGCCTTTGAACTCGGTGTTGATTACGATGAAGCATCAACTGTTTTTAAAGAGTGGTACAAACGAAAATTTAGAGAAATTGCGCTACCGAGAATTGACTACTTTGCCAATCGACACAATCTTCAATTTAATGATGTTCGACTAAAGGCACAAAAAACCCTATGGGGCTCTTGCTCAAGCAATAACAATTTGAATTTTAACTATTGTTTGATGATGGCGCCGATGAGCGTCATCGATTATGTGATTGTGCATGAGTTATCACACACGGCTCACAAGAATCATTCGAGTGATTTTTGGGGGCTGGTTGAGTCCATTCTGCCAGAGTATAAGTTGGCAAAGAAGTGGTTGAAAGATAATGGCCACAAACTGAAGCGCTTGTAGCCGTTTTCTATGGCTCATTTTAGATAATGCGCGTAAGTATTTTAGAGTTGTGCAAGGCGAATTTGGAAAATATAAAGGAGTTTAGATTCTACTAAATGACTGAACATTTNCCTAGAATTCAACAATACACAAGAGANAAAGACGCCGCAATTATTCGTTAAACTTCTCGACAGCCTCTTCCATAGCTACTTTCAATGTACCCATCTCGGCCATTTCGATAATAATATCACCGCCTCCAACAAGCTCTGAGTTGAAGTAAATTTGTGGGAAAGTTGGCCAGTCGGCAAACTCGGGTAGATGTTGGAAAACTTCTTGATCTTCAAAGATGTTCACAAAAGCGAATTCGACTTCAGTTTCAGCCAATGTTTGTGACGCNCGCGCTGAAAAGCCACACTGTGGAAACTGCGGTGTACCTTTCATGTAGATAACGATAGGTGAACTATCCACTTGTTTTTGAATTTTTTCTAATACGTCCATTTTTTACTCCAAATACTAATTGCCGACTATTTTAGTCTAGTATTAGTTTCTATTCCACTATTGTTGCTTAATGGCTTGAGAAATTGTGTATTTCTGCCCTTGCTTTAGTTTCTTATAATTACCAAAGACCGACTTAAAGTTTGTTTTGATAAAGTCTCTGAGACCATTAATGGTGACAAAAGTTATTTTCCCACCAGGTTTAAGCGCATCAAGTGCGTCATAAAGCATGATTGACAATTGCTCTCGGCCCACTTTGGCGGGCACGTTAGAGATGATTTGATCAAATTTAACCTCGCTCGGCACTTGTGTAAAGGCATCAGAAAGATAGGCCTTTGCATTTGTGAGGTGATTTAATTTGGCATTTATATTTGAGAGTTCAACAGCAACAAAATCTTTATCGACCATATGCACTTCGCCATCAACACAATGCTTGGCAAGCGCCAATCCAATTGGGCCGTAGCCACAGCCCAAATCAAGGCAAATATCACTCGGTTCAGCGCTAATATACTTCATCAATAATAAAGTACCATCATCAATCGCTCTTGGACTGAATACTCCCCAACGAGTATTAAAACTCAGCTCGTTATCCAAAAGATTGGCGTTAAGATTTAAGTCTTTTTTAAGGTTGGCTATGTCACTTCGCTGAAACATCAGACTTTAGATTTTTTCTTAGTTTTTCTCAGAAGAACTTGAGTGGCGTCATCACCAATATGCGCTTCACCGCGTGCGCGTGCGAGTTGCATTTGCTTTTCTCTTTCACGGTAACGACTCACTTGATCGTCACCCTTAGTACCAAAACAGCGCGGACAAGACACACCTTTTTCGTAATGCTCATGCAGCTTGTCTACGTCGGTAATTGGATACCTGCAAGCGTGGCATTGATCATACTGTCCTCGCTCTAAATTGTGTTTAACGGCCACTCTATCATCAAAAACAAAGCATTCGCCATCCCACAAACTGTCCTTTTCGTCAACCTCTTCAAGGTATTTCAATATGCCGCCGTGCAGATGGTAAACCTCATCGAACCCTTGAGACTTCAAATAAGCGGTTGATTTTTCACAACGAATGCCGCCAGTGCAAAACATCGCCACTTTTTTGTCGCGATACTGCTCCAAGTTCTCTTTTGTGTAATCTGGAAATTCTCGAAATGACTCAGTGTTTGGGTTAATCGCCCCTTTAAAACTACCAATTTCATATTCGTAATTATTCCGAGTGTCTATTAGAACAACATCAGGATCACTTATCAAGTCATTCCATTCACTCGGCTTTACATAAGTGCCAACTGAATACGCTGGATCAATATCTGCAACACCCAAGGTGACAATTTCTTTTTTTAGCTTTACTTTGAGTCTTTTGAATGGTGTTTTTTCACTATAAGAGAGCTTATGATCAATCTTACCCAGCCTTTCATCAGCTGCGAGGAAATCCAAAATCTTCTCAATCGCTTCCTGAGAACCACAAATCGTACCATTTAAACCCTCTCTAGCAAGCAGCACAGTTCCTCTGGCACCGACGGACACCATAAAGTCTTTCAAGGGTTGCTGCATTTTCTCAAAATCATCGAGTCGTGCAAACTTATATAGAGCGCAAATTGTAACCATAATTGGGTTGTCGTTATTTCAGTGCCAATTTTACTAGCGAGGGGGTTTTGATATCAACTATTTCAAGAACTTGTACTATTCATTCATTATTCAAAAGGTAGACTGGTACTGGTGAATGTCTCAAGGGTATAATGATTCCTTTTGCTTGTAAAGCCCTATTCTAACCGGCAATTGTAGATGCTCTCAGACATTCAAACTCCTAACGATATTAAACATCTTGATTTTGATCAACTGCAGCAACTTGCAGACGAAATCAGGGAGTTTCTCATTGAAAGTCTTAAAAAAACAGGTGGCCATCTCGGCTCTAATTTGGGCACTATTGAATTAACTCTTGCAATGCATTATGTCTTTGATACACCTAATGATAGCTTTGTTTGGGATGTAGGACACCAAGCCTATACTCACAAAATTCTTACTGAAAGAAAAGAGAGGATGTCAACCCTCAGACAAAAAGGCGGTCTTTCTGGCTTCACCAAAATAACTGAGAGTGAGCACGATGCATTTGGCGCTGGACACTCATCAACCTCTATCAGTGCGGCTCTGGGTATGGCTTTAGCCAACAAGCTAAATCAATCGGACAACACGGCTATTGCTGTTATTGGTGATGGCGCTCTTAGTGGCGGAATGGCTTTTGAGGCAATGAATCATGCGGGTGATACCGATGCTAATTTACTCATTATTCTTAATGACAACGACATGTCTATTTCCAAAAATGTAGGGGCTTTAAACAAATATTTAACACGCCTCATTTCTGGAAAAGTGTATTCGACGATGAAGTTAAAATCACTAAAACTTTTAGAAAGATTTCCTCGCATACACAAGTTTGCGAAACGCTCTGAAGAGCATTTAAAGGGCATGATTTTGCCCGGAACGCTTTTTGAAGAACTTGGTATTGATTATTTTGGTCCCATCGATGGCCACGATTTACCAACGCTAATCAAAACTCTACAAAACTTAAAGAATCTGTCAAAACCGAGACTACTTCACATAATCACCACTAAAGGTCGAGGGCTAGAAATGGCTGAAAAAGACCCTATTAAGTATCACGGTATTGCGCCACCTTCAAGTTCAAGTAATTCTTTTCCAAGCTATTCTCAAGTGTTTGGACGCTGGCTATGTGACACGGCTGAAAGAGACGAGCGATTGGTTGGCATTACGCCGGCAATGTGCGAAGGCTCTGGCATGGTTGAATTCTCCACAAGCTTTACGGAGCGTTATTTTGATGTTGCCATTGCCGAGCAGCACTCTGTCACCTTGGCAGGTGGCATGGCCATCAAAGGCTTAAAGCCGGTAGTGGCGATATACTCTACCTTCCTACAGCGTGGTTATGACCAATTTATCCATGATATTGCCCTGCAAAATTTAAATGTTATTTTTGCCATTGATCGCGCAGGCCTTGTCGGTGCAGATGGTGCAACTCACGCCGGTGTATTTGATTTGAGCTTTTTAAGATGCATCCCAAATGTTGTGATCATGGCACCCAGCTCCTCCNTGGAAATGTATGAGCAATTAAATACTGCCTATTCACTTAACGGACCTGTCTGTATTCGCTTCCCACGAGGTAAATCTCCGGTTGAAAAATTTAAGAGCNATACTCAACAAGAAGTTGGTAAGGCCAATGTTGTTAGAGAAGGTTTTGATGTCGCTATTTTAGCTTTTGGACCAATGCTTGAGAAAGCGCTTGAAGCGGGTGGGGCTCTAGACGCTACAGTGGTTGATATGCGATTCGTTAAACCAATGGATAAAGATCTGATCAGAGAATTAGCAAAATCCCATAAAAAGCTTATTACTATTGAGGATAACGTAGTATCNGGTGGCGCTGGNAGTGCTGTTGCAGAATTTATCCATAACGAAAAATTAGATGTTTCACTTGANATTATTGGGCTACCCGATGAATTTNGCGAACACGGCAGCCAAGAAGAGTTATATGATATGTATGGCTTAACAGTTGACAATATTGTCAGATGCGCGAATAGCGAATGAAAAAGTTCTTAAAAAAATACACACCACACCGTTCAAAAGTTAATCTGGGTTGGCTTAACCAGCACCTGCACGATCCGTGTCTATGGAACTGGAATAGGAAATCAATATCGAAAGCCTTTGCAGTTGGACTATTTTGCGCCTGTTTACCTATCCCCTTTCAAATGGTAGCGGCAGCTGCTCTAGCGGTTGTTTTTTCAGCAAATATTTTGCTTTCTATTGCCCTTGTGTGGGTTACCAACCCGCTTACCATGGGGCCATTTTTCTACTTTAACTATCGACTTGGCACCAACATTCTACAAACAGATTACGATCGAAACTTCCCAGCCTTTTCTTTCTCTTTTGATTATTTATCCCAAGTTCTTGTTAACTATGGTCTGCCTTTACTCACGGGCTCAATAGTGATGGGAGTTGTCAGCGGTATCATTGGCTATACAGCCATTCAGTGGTTATACCGCCATAGAGTTGGCAAGCGCATTAAGCGCTGGAAGAGTCAGCGATTTGACGCCTAATATTAGCCTCTAGTGTGTCAACCAACGACTGATTATCAACCTTCCTATCCGTTTTGCCATTAATATAAAGCAAATTCGGAGCACCACCAGTCACACCAACACTTACTTCTTTTGCTTCGCCAGGGCCATTAACAACACAACCAATCACAGCCACATCAATTGGATGGGTAATATCTTCTAGACGCGCTTCTAATTCATTAACAACCGAAATTACATCAAACTTCTGTCTTGAACATGAAGGGCAAGCAATTAAATTCACACCTCTTTGCCTAAGGTGCAGCGACTTAAGAATATCAAAACCCACCTTAACCTCATCAACTGGATCAGAGGCGAGAGAGACTCTGATCGTGTCACCAATACCTTCACTAAGTAGCAAGCCTAAACCGATGGAAGATTTAACCGCGCCGGAACGGAACGAGCCCGCCTCGGTAATACCAAGATGCAGCGGATTGTCAATCTGAGAGGCCAATTGTTTATAAGCAAAAACCGTCATAAAAACTTCGGATGCTTTAAGGGAGATTTTGTAATTATCAAAATTAAGCCGATCAAGAATATCGATATGTCTAAAAGCAGATTCCACCATTGCCTCAGGTGTTGGCTCTGTGTATTTTTTTTGCAGGTCTTTTTCTAAAGAACCGGCGTTAACGCCCACACGAATAGGAATGTTGTGATCTTTTGCTGAGGCTACCACTTCTCTAACACGATCTTCTCTGCCAATATTGCCAGGATTAATACGCAAACAATCAGCGCCGTATTCGGCTACTTTGAGGGCGATTTTGTAATCAAAATGAATGTCGGTAATCAGCGGAATACTGGCTTGTTTTTTAATCTCTTTAAAGGCTTCAGCGGCCTCCATAGTAGGCACAGAGACTCTAACAAGATCGGCACCGGCTTTAGCGATGGCCTCAATTTGGGCAACAGTTGCCTTAACATCACAAGTATCCGTGTTTGTCATGCTTTGCACACTGATTGGCGCATCGCCACCAATAGCAACATCACCAACAAATATTTGCCTTGAGACTCTTCTTTTAATCGTGTGAACTGGCTTCATAAGTTTGTATTACTTCATCTAAATTTTCACTATTGTCTAATTCGGCTTCAACTTGAATTTC
>JGI26061J44794_1001249_pt1 | contig 10427 bp, 12 predicted proteins | sample MarorgKNORR_S2LV_5_FD_44794 | JGI IMG/M metagenome (IMG submission 44794) | reverse complement strand
TGGTGGAGCTAGGCGGGATCGAACCGCCGACCTCTTGCATGCCATGCAAGCGCTCTCCCAGCTGAGCTATAGCCCCAATATACCTTTCAGAGTTCTTAGAATATTAATTCTTGTGCTAGTCTTGGCATTTTATTTGGAATCTTTACCTAAAACACCGGATTCTTTCAGCTGTTTTTCAAGCGACAGAACTTTTCCGAGTGCAGCCAAACCAAAAATAAATCCCATTATTCCNAATGCTTCCATNTTATTTCTCCTTATTTTTCTGTGCCATGATCGTTATTTTTAACCCTGCCATGCAAGCGCTTTNCCAGCTGAACTATAGCCCTAAACAGTCGAGACAATTATATATAATTAATGCTATCTCTTTCACATCAAGATGGAACAGTCATCCCATTTTCTATGTAGTCTATTGCTGATTTGAGCCTAAGGATAGCAAGCTCTTTTTCTACCAGAGTAAGTGTAATATCAATAGGGGGAGAGATTGTACCACCGGTTACTGCAACCCTAAGAGGCTGACCAATCTTGCCAAAACCAATCTCATGCTTCTGACAGATGTTTTCGATCGCCTGGTGGATCGATACCGATGCCCAAGTTGTTTCTGCAAAAAGAGAAGTCAGATCTTGTAAAGGTTCTAGAATAGAGGGTTTGAGGTGTTTTTTTGCTGCTTCTGCATCCACAACGAAATTATTCGAAAACAGTTTATCAGCATAGGATAAAAGGTCGTTGAGGTTAACAATCCTGCTTTTGTATGCGCCTGCAAATGGCTGCAATTTCTTTAAACTTGGAAGCTCTATGTTTTGTTCTAAAGCAAGCTGCATCAGCAACTCACTGAGCTTAAGATTACTGAGCTCGGAAATATGCTGTTGATTAACCCACTGCAGCTTTTCAAGATCAAATCTTGCACTTGATTTATTGAGGTTGGTTAAATCAAAATGCTCTATCAACTCGCCGATGGTGAAAATTTCCTGATCGCCACTAGACCATCCCAAACGCACCAAATAGTTCAACATGGCTTCGGGAAGGAAACCTTGTCGCTTATATTCCAGAATGTCCATGGCACCGTGTCGCTTTGACAAACGGGAGCCGTCTGAACCTAAAATCATGGGCAGGTGAATAAACTTTGGCAACTGGTAACCAAAAGCATTAAACAAGTGAATATGCTTCGCTGTGTTCTTAAGATGATCATCACCTCTAATAACATGGCTGATGTCCATATCATGATCATCTACAACCACAACAAAGTGATACGTTGGCATACCGTTGGACCGAATTAAAACAAAATCATCCAGTTCTTGATTGTTTACCAAAACGTCGCCAAAAAGATGGTCGCTGATTTTAACTTCACCTTTGTCAGGGCTCTTAAATCGAACAACAAATTGATCGCTCTTTGGTTCTTTAACCTTCCTACATCTGCCATCGTATCTTGGGTTCTCACCTCTCTCAACCTGCCCTCTTCTCATTTCATCCAGTTCTGCTTGGGTGCAGTAACATTTGTACGCAAAGTTGGATTCGATTAACTCATCTGCCTTCTGCTGATAAAGATCCATTCGTTGCGACTGGTACACAGGCTCCTCATCTGATTTTAGAGATAACCATTCCATTCCCTGAAGAATGGTAGCAATGGATTCTTGTGTTGATCTCTCCTGATCAGTGTCTTCTATTCTGAGGAGAAATTGTCCTTTTTGGTTCTTTGCATACAGCCAACAAAACAGGGCAGTTCTTACACCACCAATGTGGAGATAACCAGTAGGACTGGGAGCAAAGCGAGTTCTAACCACGAAAGCTATCCATTAGTTGATTAAAACAGTTTACCGAAAAAATCTTTCCTTGTTTTACAAAAAAAGAGTTCAATACAATTCTAATGATTGGACAGTAGAGATTTAGACTATATTTTTGAGATCATCAGCAAATTCAACGACTGCGTTATAAGCCAATGGGTCTATGGTGAAATTGGCAAAACCATGAATCATGTTTTGATATTCTCGCTCAATTACCTCGACACCCGAATCTCTTAAATGCTTGGCATATGCAATTCCCATATCTCGCAAGGGATCAAAGCCGGCGGTAATCACCACGGCAGGTGGCAATCCTTTGGGGTTTTGATAGCGAATGGGAGATACGTAAAAGTCATCAAGATCTTCATTGACCCTAATGTAGTTTTTAGTAAACCAGGTCATTAAATCCTCTGTAAGAAAATACCCCTCAGCAAAATCTTGCATCGATGGATAGTCATCGTCATGATCAACCCCTGGATAAATCAATAATTGTCTTTCTGGTAATAACCCACCCTCTTCCTTACGCTTAATGCAAAGGCTTGCAGACAAATTTCCCCCGGCGCTGTCGCCGCCAACTGAAAGTTTTTCAGGGTTGATATTCAACAACTCTGCGTTTTCCGTTATCCACTCCAATGCTCGGTCACAATCTTCAAGCAGGACCGGGTATTTGTATTCAGGCGCTAGGCGATAACCCACCGAAAAAACTTTCCAACCGAGGAGATTGGCAAGATGCTTACACAAAACATCGTGAGTTTCAATACTGCCAATCGTCCAGCCACCTCCATGCATATACAGTAAAGCAGGGCCGACATCCGCGACTTTTCCTGGCGAATATTCCCTGATTGGTATTGTGCCTTGATCAACATCGATACTGTGATCTTTGGTTGCGGTTGATGGTGGTTTTTTTTCCATGCGGCCCGCCATCTGGTCATAAAAATCCCTCATAACTTGTGGCTCGATGAGATTTATATCTCCCTTGATTCTATTTTTCTCCAAGAGAGAAAGGATTAATTGGATACCCGGAGTCATGGTCCTGTCGCCAAAGGTCTTGGCTTCTCCACTCACCAAAAGTTTCAGTAAGGAATCCGGCAAGCGAAAGATTAATTTTAATAAGAGGTTCATCGAATGACCGAAGTAAAATACTTAAGCATTAGAGGTAGAAACTTTTGATTGGAACTATCTTGCTACGACCCATATTATTTACGCTTACTGGTTACTTAATTATTTCTGCTTACGCTTGGCAAAACGTGACTGGACGAGAAAGGACGACCCCATTCCAACAACCAAAATGGCAACGGATATCTTTCCACGATGCGCGGTTGCGCTCGTCCAAATTCCACCATAGTTAAGCCAGTAAAGTATGTACATAGAAATCAGCCAAGGCGTAAAGGCAATAGCGACTTCGAGCACGTAACGCGTCCGCATTTTCAAGGAATTTAACATGCCAAAAAATACTACCATGAAATACAGCCATCGTATACGATGAGTCGGAGTGTTTCAGTTCCCCGAAAATAACGTGAACTGCCTTGTATTTTTTGTAAGTGATAGAAATATATGAGTATTGACCTGAAAGCAATACTGAAAAACAAAGCCATTAACAAGTGGAGATTGTTCTGGCTCGTCTCTATTCCGATGTCCATCGTCATGGTCATCGCCATGATAGGGGCCGACATGTCCACCGGGGCTGGTGTATCGACGATGATCGGTTTTTCCGTACGCTGGGCGGTGCCTTTCATATTCCTGGTAGTCGCCATATCTTCGGTGCAGATACTGTTTCCTGGACCGTTCCCAATGTGGTTGCTGCGTAACCGGAAATATATCGGGATGTGTTTTGCAGTTGCGATGGCCTGGCAAGGCTTGTTCATTTTTATAATGTCGAACTTTTTCCGCGAGTACTACTTCGCAGACGTCTATTTTTTCCGCGACGAGCTCGAAGGGAGCATCGGCTACATCTTCCTTCCCGCCATGGTGGTGACGTCCTTTAAATTTGGCCGCAAACACTTGAGTTCAAAGCAGTGGAAGTTGTTACACAAGAGCGGTATCTATTTCCTCTGGGCCTATCCTTTTGCCGTTTATTGGTGGAACCTTTTCTACTATGAGAATCCGGTACCGCTTGACTATGTATACTACTCTCTCGGTTTCCTCGCATTCGCGCTGAGAATTGCGGCCTGGGGCAAGCAACGTCAGCAAGCGGTGAAGAGGAATGCGCCGGAGAGCAGCACGCCGCTCGCGTTCAAGGTATTGGGCGGCGCCGTTATCGCCTTCGGTCTTTTTGTAGCTACTTCCGGTCTGTATTGGCAAGAGCCTGTTTTTGCTTTTTTGACCGCGCCGAAGTGGTCTGCGAATCTTGAGCTGTGGCTGCCGTTTTGGCCTTTCAGACCTTATTTTTCACTCTTCATCATTGGGCTGGGCGCCATGCTGGTAACCAAGGCAGTGCCTAAGGTTGAAGGACTAAGGACTATAGAAACTTAACCGATCTTGAAATCCTGAAACTCTAGATGGTATTCAATACCAACCACCTCTACTTTTTCAACCGTCGCCATATCTGGACCGATCATTAACCAAGATTGAAATTTTTTTACTGCCTCTGGAGTTCCTTCTGCTACTATTTCAACGGTTCCGTCCAACAGATTGGTGGCAGAGCCTTTAATATTAAGTCTTCTCGCAACTTGCTTGCAGTATCTCGAAAAAACACACCCTGTACCCTGCCATGAATGATAAAACGAGCTGTTTTTTTTGCATCGGTCATAAAAAATAATCCAAATTACCCTTGAACAAACTTATAATTCCAATGATTCTAATGATAAAACCCAATAATGAAAATTATTAAACTGAAAAATTCTTATGGAAATCACTGATAAAAGAGTCGTTGTCACCGGAGCTGCAAGTGGAATTGGGAAAGCTTTGGTCCATGCGTTTAAGGAAGCCGGAGCCGGAGCAGTCGTTGCTGTGGATATTGACGCTGAGGGTGTGGAACAAGCAGCACAAGAGATTGGTGGATTAGCAATTGCAGCCAACGTAGCCAATGAAGAAGACATTCAAAAAGTAATTCAAGAAGCAAACGATTATGCAGAAGGAATAGATATCTTTTGTTCCAATGCTGGGATTGCCGGTGTCCCAGGGTTTATTGAAATGGAAACCTCGGATTGGCAAAACATTTGGGAAATAAATGTCATGTCACATATTTTTGCTGCCAAACATGTTATTCCTCAAATGCTTGAGCAAGGAGGTGGTTATTTAGTTAACACAGCCTCAGCCGCAGGTCTGTTAACCCAACTTGGAGCTTCTGGGTATGCCGTCACCAAAGCTGCAGCTGTAAGTTTTGCAGAATGGATAAAAATTACCTACGGGTCTAGAGGGATTGGGGTCTCATGTTTGTGCCCTCAAGCAGTCAATACTCCAATGTTAGCAATGGGCCCAGGGGTCGCGGGCGTCGATGGCATGATTGAACCTGAAGTGGCTGCAGAAGATGTTCTGGATGCAATTAGAAATGAAAGGTTCTTAGTTACTCCACATGAACAAGTCCTTGAATACATCCAACGTAAAGCTTCGGATCGCGATCGCTGGATTGATGGCATGCAACGCTTACAAGAGAAATTTGTAGACAGTTTTTCTGATATTAAAGATTATCAAAACCCAAACAAAAAAGAAGATTGAGAAACCATTTTGATGCTACCCTTGCAGTGTTGCTATCAAATCGAGGATCTCATCCGTTTTAGTGCTCAACAATTTCTTGTCTCCTTTTGTCTCAACATTCAAACGGACCAATGGTTCGGTGTTGGACATTCTAAGGTTGAATCGCCAACTTTCGAGATCAAAACTATAACCGTCAATATCATCGACTGATACCGACTGATTTTGGTAGCGATTTTTGATCTCCTCCAATAATTTTTCAGGTCGATGAATCTCGATATTGATTTCCCCACTGATTGGATATTGTTGCATTCTTTTTGACACCAATTCTGAGAGGGGTTGGTTTGTTTTAGACATAATTTCAGTAACCAAGAGCCAAGGAATCATACCGCTGTCACTGAAATAAAAATCCTTAAAATAGTGATGCCCAGACATTTCACCGCCGTAAATTGCTGTGTGTTCTCTCATCTTTTCTTTTATGAATGAATGGCCCGCTTTTGACTGGATAGGATGGCCGCCATAATTTTGAACCTCTTCTCTGGTGTTCCAAATCAATCTAGGATCGTGGATAATATTTGATCCTTTTTCCTGTTCCAGTAATACCTTAGAAATCATACCGATAAGGTAATAGTTATCAATGAACTGGCCATTTTCATCAAAAAAGAAACATCGATCAAAGTCACCATCCCAAGCAATACCAAGATCAGCACCGACTTCCACTACCGCATCTGATGTAACGGTTCGATTCTCTGTGAGTAAAGGGTTTGGAATTCCATTGGGAAAAGTTCCATCTGGATCGTGGTTTAGCTTAATAAATTCAAAGGGCAAAAATTCCTCAATTGCATCAACGACTGGACCGGCACAACCGTTGCCTGCGTTAACCACGACTTTCAAGGGTCGTAATTGTTCGACATCAACAAAACTAAGTATTTTCTTGATGTAGTCTGGTCTGATGTTTTTTTGTGTTACTGAGGGACTATCATCAGACAATTTTATAGTTGATTTTTGCGCCAATATTTTTATCTCTTGCAATCCAGAATCCATGCTAATTGGTCTCGCTTCATGGCCTACAATTTTCATGCCATTGTAATCTGCCGGGTTGTGACTTGCAGTCACCATGATGCCACCGTCTGATCCGATAAAATTGGTGGCAAAATAAACTTCTTCGGTCCCACATAAGCCAATATTAACGACTTCGGCCCCTCCTTGACTGATGCCATGAGATAGGGATTCAACAAGCTCTGTGGATGAGTGCCTAACGTCATAGCCAATTACTATGGTGGAGGCTTGGAGATACTCGGTAACTGCAAGACCAATTAGAAATGCAATGGATTCATTGAGCTCTGAGGGAATTTTACCGCGAACATCGTATGCCTTGAAACAAACAAGTTCACCGATTTGATCAGGGGGTTTGGTCGGCACTATGAATTAATGTTCTCTTTGCCCATCAAAAACACAAACAAACTCTAAAATTTCTTGACCGCTGTTGTGCACTCGATGAAATTCTCCGTCTTCAATCAGTACAACATCCCCAGCCTTGACCGCAAGGGTCCTTGCATCTATTTCCATTGAACCTGAACCCTGCATAAAAATGTAAACCTCTTCCTGACCAGGATGCTTGTGACCTGTGGTGCTGTGACTGGGATTTAGATAGGTGGTACTTGCAACCAAGTTGTTAAGTGTGCTGTTGTCTGTAACAACATAACGCTCATCTTCTTTAACAATATTCCAACCTTTGTTCTTCTCTTGCATAACTAACCTTTATATTGGTGCACTGTAGTAGTCGAAAAATAAGTACATAACTGCGGTACATATTAGCAAAGTGAGGATCATCACTGGAAGTCCTTTCTTCGCCCATACCAGTGGGGTTATCGCTAAATCCGGNTTGCCTTCTTTCCTTGCCAACCTTTCAGAAACAGTCACTATATAGACATTGGCAGTCGAACCAATGTGGGTACCATTGCCTCCCATACCAACCCCCAATGCAAGACACCACCATAGGGCAGCAACATTGATACCTTGAGCTTCTAAGGAAAGAATGATTGGGATCATGGCTGCCGTAAATGGAATGTTGTCAATGGCTGCAGACATTATGGCTGCAACCCACATCAAGGCAATACAAGCTAGCAAAAAGTCTTCTTTGACAAAAGGGACGATAAATTGGCCAAGATACTCAAGAAATCCACTGTTATCAACACCTCCAACAATCATAAACAATGCAATAAAAAACATCAGAAGTGGGATTTCAACTTCGTGCATTACTTCTTCGAGTTGAAGATTCTTCGCCAGCAAGCTCAAAATGATCAGGCCGACTACTGCCACCATCCATGGCTGCCAATGTATTTGGTTATGAGTAATGAAAAGCACTACCATCAATGCCAAGACCATGAGTGACTTATTCCATAAACTTTTATCTTTGTATGGGATAACATCGGTAAAGGTACCTTCTGCTTTTTTAGCAAGATCAGATTTGAATAGCAGTCTAAGCAAAAATAACGTTCCCAACCAAGCTACCAAAACAATTAGGCCCATTTTTTGCACAAATGGAGTAAAAGCAATGTTCGCAGCTGAACCGATCATCAAATTCGGAGGATCGCCAACTAGAGTGGCTACGCCTCCTGTGTCAGACAACAATGCCGCTGCCATTAAATATGGTATGGCATTGACTTTCATTTTTTGACAAATCAAAACGATTAAGGGTCCAAAGATTACAACCGTGGTGACGTTGTCTAAGAGAAGTGAAATGACCGTAACGGCTGTGCCAAGCATTGCCAGTAACAGAAATTGTCTACCCCTCGCAAATTTACCTATTCTAAAGGCTAGAACCTCAAAACCTCCTGTTTTAATCATCATGGCAACAATTGCCATCATTGCTGCCAATAAAAACACGACGTTCCAATCCACTGCCTCGAAAGCTTTTTCAGAGCTGTAAAAACCATAAGATTGTCCAACCACTAGCATCACCAGTGCACCAAGCATTGCAACTTTGACACGAGAAAACCCATGAATTGTTTCGGTAAAAATGCCGATAAAACTCAAAGCCAGAATGATGCCAGAAACCAACATGCCTTGGTTCATTTCAATCAGGTGTGTGGGATCCATAAATACCTCGGTTTGATTACAGAAACCATTCTAATACAAAAAGATTAAAGAGAAATCACATATTTTCAGAAGAAACAGATCAGTTACTAATGGATGGTAACATCTGATTTTTTCTTCAATTTTTTAATATATTCTTCGTGGTCCTTCAATTCTTCAATACTCGGTTCAACGGTTATGATTTTTCTTGTGTTGATGTCAAAAACCGAAGTGTAACTTGTTTGATATTCACTGAATGTTTGGTCAAGGTTGAAAAACCCGGCCTGGCCACCTGTCATTAATAAAAACACCTGTGCCAACAATTTTGCATCTATCAATGCTCCGTGAAGATCCCTGTTGGATTTGTCCACACCGTATCTGGAACAGAGTGCATCCAGACTGTTTCGTTTTCCTGGATGAATCTTGCGGGCCATTGGCAAGGTATCTTTAATCTCACATATCTCATGCAATTCCTTGTTATGCCCAGCCAAGACTAATTCACGATTAATAAAAGCGGTATCAAAGGGCGCATTGTGCATGATCAGGACTGCGCCTTTGATGAAGTCTAAATTCCTGCATTATTTCTTGAAATTCAGGTTTATCGGCTACAAATTCATCGGTAATGCCATGAACGTGGATGGATCCGGGATCAATGTTTCGTTTTGGGTTGAGGTAGGTTTGAAAATTGTTGTCGGTGATTTTTCTATCGACAATCTCAATTGCACCGATTTCAATGATTCTATGTCCCGCTTCAGGAGACAATCCTGTTGTCTCTGTATCAAGTATTATCTGTCTCATCGCTTTACAATTATTTCATCAACACCTTTATTGGCCAATGCATCAGCACGTTCATTCTCCCGGTGTCCCGAGTGCCCTTTAATCCAATGCCATTCAACTTCGTGCATAGCAGCCAACTGATCAAGTTGCTTCCATAAATCAGAATTTAACACCGGTTTTTTTTTGGCATTTCTAAATCCGTTGCTTTTCCACTTGATAATCCACTCGGTAATACCCTGCTTGACATACTTAGAGTCGGTATAAAGGTTAACTCTACACGGGCGTTTNAAGCTTTGCAGGGCTTTGATGGCTGCTAAAAGCTCCATTTGNTTGTTGGTTGTGTGTATCTCTCCCCCATACAACTCCTTGGTTGCTGACTCACTTTTTAGGATGNCCCCCCAACCTCCAGGTCCTGGGTTATGCCGGCAGGCACCGTCGGTAAAAATATNAACCTCATTCATACCGTTGNTCTNCCCATCGAGTCGNCCAAAGANCCGGTTTGTTTTTTGCCTTTAATAAATTGATTTTCCAAGGTCAATGGGATAATTTCTTTCCTAGCAACAATCATATAACAAGCACATAAAAATGGATTGAGTATCTTATACGTTAAAGGCAATTCATGTCTTTTTCTCAATGGTATTATCGCATGAAAATAATGGATTTTCTCCACCCTAAATCCCAGATGAACAAGCCAGTGAGTATACTGATTTAAAGAAATTAAACGTTGGATGTCAGGTAAAAAATTTTTTCCTGAAAACAAGTACCTTACCCCCCATAGACTTGCTGGATTAAAACCCAGTGCAATCAGTGATCCACTTTCGTTGATTGTATTCACGCATGAGCTCAGAATCTCTAGGTGATTGTCACACTGTTCTAAGGTATGGGGTAAGAAAACTACATCTATGGTTTGATCTTGCAACGGTAGGCGGTCTAAATCTGCTACTAAAGCTATTTCTCCGCATGAATGTGCTGCAATCAGAAAACGATTTTTAATCGGCGTATTGTCAGTAAAAGTATTGCTGTGGCCCCAAATACCGAGTTGAAGAAAATAATTTCCAAAGCTTGATATCGATAAGTCTGAGAAGGCTTGTTGCTCGTCTCTAATCAATCGAGAACCAATGGAGTCCAATAACCAAAGAGGTTGCATGCAAAATAATCCCTGTA
>JGI26061J44794_1001247_pt1 | contig 10437 bp, 7 predicted proteins | sample MarorgKNORR_S2LV_5_FD_44794 | JGI IMG/M metagenome (IMG submission 44794) | reverse complement strand
TTGCTATTCAAAGTCTTCCTGTTAGATTTGCAATTGATAGAGCAGGTTTAGTTGGTGCAGATGGACCCACACATGCGGGTGCTTTTGATATTACTTACTTATCCACTTTGCCAAATTTCGTAGTGATGGCTGCTAGTGATGAAGCTGAACTCGTTAGAATGATTAATACAGCGGTGAGCATCAATGATAAACCAAGTGCATTTAGATATCCTAGGGGAAATGGTTTAGGTGTAGAGCTTCCAGAGATTAGTGAAATTTTAGAGTTAGGTAAAGGTCAAATTGTTAAGGAGGGAAGTAAAATTGCAATTTTAAGCTTTGGGGCAAGATTGCAAGAATGCTTAAAAGCTGCAAGTAAACTAGATGCCCAAGGAATTTCCACAACAGTTGCTGATGCGAGATTTGCAAAACCCCTTGATCAGAAATTAATTATGGATCTATGTCTACATCACGAAGTTCTGATAACAATTGAAGAGGGATCTATTGGGGGATTTGGTTCACATATTTTTCAATTGCTTTCTGAAAGAGGGATTTTCGATAAGGGTTTGAAAATAAGATCAATGATCTTGCCCGATCGATTTATAGATCAAGATACTCCAGACAATATGTATAAAGCCGCAGGCCTTGATGCTCAAACAATTGAGCAAAAAGTACTAGATGCTCTGAAATCAAATATAGTTATTCCTAAAACTAAACAATTTAATTAGATGTTATTAACCGCAGTGTCCACGGTTCAATAGGAAATGATCTAACAATACACAAGCCATCATAGCTTCACCGATGGGTACAGCCCTAATTCCTACACAAGGATCATGCCTGCCTTGAACAGAAATTTTTGTATTTTTGCCTTTTTTATCAATAGTTTCTCTAGTTTTTAAAATTGATGATGTAGGCTTTACTGCGAAAGATACAATAATTTCTTGACCAGAAGATATACCACCTAATATTCCTCCAGCATTATTAGATTTAAATTTTGTTTTACCTCTAATGCTTCTAATTTCATCAGAATTTTCTTCTCCATTTAAAAAGGCTGCATTCATACCAGCTCCAATATTTACACCCTTAACTGCATTGATACTCATTAACGCGCTTGCTAAATCCGAATCTAATTTAGAATAAATTGGAGCACCTAGACCAACAGGTATGCCAGAGGCTTTTAGTTCAATTACTGCTCCACACGAAGAACCAGATTTTCTTATTGCAAGAAGATATTTTTCCCAGAGTTTAACTGCTTTTTTGTCAGGACAAAAAAATGGATTTTTTCTTATTTCTTTTTCATTCCAATTATTTTTGTTACATCCAAGAAGTCCTAGTTGAACAACGCCTCCAACAACTTTAAACTTTTTGCCTATTAGTTTATTTAAAACAACTTTTGCAATTGCACCTGCGGCTACCCGAGAAGCTGTTTCTCTTGCTGATTGTCGTCCGCCGCCACGATAATCTCTTATTCCATATTTCATTAAATAAGTATAATCAGCATGTCCTGGTCTAAATTTATTTTTAATAGTTTCATAATCTCTCGACTTTGCATCTTTATTATAAATAATCATAGAAATAGGAGTTCCAGTAGTTTTACCTTGAAAAACACCAGACAAAATTTCCACTTTGTCAGATTCTTTTCTTTGAGATGTAAATTTTGATTTTCCGGGTCGTCTTCGATCCATATCTGTCTGAATATCTTTTTCAGATAATGGAATATTAGGAGGACAGCCATCTACCACGCAGCCAATAGCAGGTCCATGGGATTCACCCCATGTTGTAAAACGAAATATCTTTCCAAAAGTATTAAATGACATTAAGTTGTATTATATAGAATATTTTGACTGTTTTATGAATCAAAAAAACTCATTAAATTTACATTCCTACTTCTTAGACTTAGATGATCCCCTGGAGTTATTTAAATCATGGATGTCTGAGGCTGAAAAAAAGGAAATTAGAGACCCAACCGCCTCATCTTTGGCAACAGCGAATAGTGCGGGTCAACCCAATGTAAGAATGGTTCTGTTAAAGGGATTAAGTTCTGAAGGATTCGTTTTTTATACAAATTTAAATAGTTCCAAAAGTCGTGACCTTAAAGAAAATCCGAAAGCAGCAATGTGCTTTCATTGGAAAAGTTTTAATAGACAGATAAGAATTTTAGGAAACGTAACTCAAGTTGACGACAAAGAAGCAGATCTTTATTTCAATAGCAGACCTTACGAAAGTAGAATTAATGCCTGGGCTTCTGATCAGTCAAATCCTATGAACGAAAGATCTGAGTTATTAAAAAAAATAGAAGATTTTAAAAACAAATATAAGAATGAAAAAAATGTACCCAGACCACTTTATTGGTCAGGATGGCGTTTAAAGCCTTCGTCTATTGAGTTTTGGCTGCACAGGGATAATAGAAACCATGAGAGGCTTAGATATAACAAAACACCCAAAGGATGGGAAAAAGAAATTTTGTATCCTTAAAAAGATCTTTCTAAACTAAACGAAGTTAAATTTTGTAATATTGATTTTTCTTTTGAAGGATTGAAAATATTTAGAGAATTATACGAAATATTTACAAAATGTTCGGCGCGTTTAAAGCAAGAATCAATAGAATTATACTTTTTAATTAAATTTTGTGTTTCACTAAATTCCTGTTTAGAACGGTTTTTTTTCTTAAAGATTTTTTCTAAAAATATTTTTTCATCCAAATTAGCTTTTTGACACAAGAATATTATTGGCAATGTTACTTTCCCTTCATAAAAGTCTTTACCTATTTCTTTGCCAAAGATTGTTTTTGTAGAATAATAATCTAAAGCATCATCTGCTATTTGAAAAGCAAGTCCAAGATTTCTTCCATAAGATTCTAAAGCATCCTTTTCTTTTTTATTCTTGTTTGCTATACATGCTCCGACTCTGGTAGCGGCAGCAAATAAAGCTGCGGTCTTTGAATTTATGATATTAAAATATGTTTCTTCTAATATATCAATTTCCCCTTTATATTCTAATTGTGAAATTTCGCCTTGAGCTATTTTTGAGGAAGTAGAAGATAATAATTTTAATATTTCTGGAGATCCATCTTCTACCATCATTTCAAAACAGCGACTAAGTAGATAATCTCCAACTAAGATAGAAGATTTATTTCCCCAAATGGTATTTGATGTTTTAATACCCCTTCGAAGATTGCTATTATCAATTACATCATCATGTAATAATGTTGCGTTGTGAATTAATTCAACACAAGCAGCCAAGTTCACATCTCTAATTCCATTTTCATATCCACATAATTTTGCTGAACTTAAAGTTAACAATGGCCTGATTTTTTTTCCACCTGATTTCAGATGATAACTAGTCATTTTATGTATGAGGTTAATTTCACTAGCGAGCTTGTATTTTATTTGTTGGTTTACATCATTTAGTTTATTCCCGACAAGATTTACTAGTTCTAAATAAGAATTATCTACTTCTTTTTTTAAAGGTATTACTGATCCCATAAAATAATTATAGCTTTTATTTTATATTAAAAAAAACTCATTTAGGTCACTAATGACGCACCTAAAAAGTTACAACCTAAGGTAGCTTTAAAACTTTACTTAAACTTTTAAAGGATCTAAAAACTATGGTAATTAGAATATAAACCATCACATGTTTTCGATTTTTAAAATTTTCAAAAAGAAAAAAATAGTTCCTCATATTAGATTATCTGGAGTTATCGGATCTGTTGGAAAATTTAAACAAGGATTAAATTTTACTGGTCAACAAGAAATCATTGAAAAAGCCTTTTCTACTAAAAAAGCTTTGGCAGTAGCAATTTCTATAAATTCTCCAGGGGGATCTCCAGTTCAGTCACATCTAATTTATAGTTATATTAAGAAACAGGCCAAAAAAAATAAGAAGAAAGTTTTAGTATTTGCAGAAGATGTTGCAGCTTCAGGCGGTTATTTAATTGCGTGTGCTGGTGATGAAATATACGCTAACTCGAGTTCAATAATAGGCTCTATAGGAGTAATTTACTCTGCTTTCGGCCTTCAAGATTTAATAAAAAAAGCAGGAATACAAAGAAGAATTTATACAGCTGGAAAAAATAAAAGCACTTTAGATCCCTTCGTTGAAGAAAAACAAGAAGATATCGAAAGATTAAAAAAAATACAATTAGATTTACATTCGGATTTTATAAAGGTCGTAGAAGACAGTAGATCAACAAAGCTAAAAAAAAATAAAAACCCCGATTTATTTACAGGTGAATTTTGGTCGGGATCTAAAGCAAAGGATCTAGGCTTAATTGATGGTTTGGGTAACGCTGATGAAATATTAAAAGAAAAATTTGGTGAAGACGTTGTTATTAAAAAATTTGAGAAACCAAAGAGCTGGATAAATAAAAAACTATCAGGTGCTAGCGAAAGTCAAATTGAAAATTTAATAAATATTTTGGAAGAAAAATCGATTTGGCAAAGATATGGTTTCTAAATGCCCAAAAAAAATAATTTAAAAAAAAAAAAAGGAAAACCTACCCCAGTAAATTTTCAAGATACAATTTTAAACTTACAAAAGTTTTGGGGAAATTACGGATGTGTGATACTGCAGCCTTATGATATGGAAGTGGGTGCGGGAACATTTCATCCTGCTACTACATTGCGTTCATTAGGGGCAAAATCTTGGAAAGCGGCATATGTTCAACCTTCGAGACGACCTACAGATGGCAGGTATGGGAAAAATCCAAATCGCTTACAACACCACTATCAATTTCAGGTTATAATTAAACCTTCTCCCGATGAAATAAAAAAATTTTTTTTAAGAAGTTTGTCAACAATAGGAATAAATCACAAAGAGCACGATATAAGATTTGTTGAAGACGATTGGGAAAGTCCAACTCTTGGAGCCGCAGGACGCGGTTGGGAGGTATGGTGTGACGGTATGGAAATTACTCAATTTACTTATTTTCAACAAATGGCAGGAATTGAATGCAAGCCAGTTTCAGTTGAGCTCACATATGGATTAGAAAGAATATGTATGTTTACCCAAGGAAAAAGTAATGTATTTGAACTTATTTGGAATAATGATGGAATAAAATATAGAGATATTTTTCACCAGGCGGAAAAGGAATATTCAGCTTATAATTTTGAATTTGCCAATATAGAATATTTGCTAAAAAATTTTGAAATTGCTGAGCTCGAATGCAAAGCGTTGCTAGAAAAAAAACTTCCATTACCAGCTTACGACCAATGTTTAAAAGCTAGTCATATTTTTAATCTTTTAGATGCGCGAGGAGTCATAGGAGTTGCCCAAAGAACTGAATATATTTCTAGAATAAGAGAGTTAGCTAAAGGTTCGGGACAAAGTTGGCTAGAAAGTCAAAAATAAATAATGGCTGAGTTGTTTATAGAACTATTTAGCGAAGAAATTCCTTCAAAACTTCAAATTGATGCTAGGCAAAAAATTAAGGAGATGATTGATGAAAAATTGAAAAAAAAGGGAATTAATTTTAAATCAAGCAAATCTTTTTCAACACCTAAAAGACTTGTCTTTTTTATAGAGGGAATTCCTGAAAAAATAGAACAAAAAAAAAAAATTATAAAAGGACCAAACGTAGATGCTCCACAAGCAGCACTAGATGGTTTTATTAAATCAAATAACTTAAGTAAGCTAGATATCTATAAGAAAAATCTTGAAAAGGGAGAGTTTTACTTTGCAGAAACTAAATCAAAAGTAATCGATGTTTTAAAAGAACTCCAATCGATTATTCCTGAAGCGCTTCAAAGTTACTCATGGAAAAAATCAATGAAATGGTCGGTCTATGATTTAAGTTGGGGCAGACCATTAAAATCAATTATTGCACTATTTAACAATAAAGTAATTAATTTTAATTTTTTTCATCTTCAAAGCAGTGATCTAACTTTAATAGATGGAACAAATGAGGATAAAATAAAAAAAATAAATAGTTTTAAATCCTACTTAAGTGCCCTTAAATCTCAAAATATTATTTTAGATCAAGAAAAAAGAAAAAACATAATAGTAGGAAAAATGAATAATATTTGTAACGCCAGAAATTTAAAAAACAATTTTAATGAAAAATTGATTGAAGAAGTAGTTAATTTGGTTGAAAAACCCAATGTTATCGTAGGCAGATTTGATGAAATTTATTTAAAGATACCCCAAGAAATTTTAATTGTTACAATGCAGCAACATCAAAAATATTTTCCTCTTTTTGATAATAATAATAAACTAACAAATTTATTTTTATTGGTTTCTAATTTGGCAGACAAGAAAGGTTATATCAAGATCGGAAATCAAAGAGTTATTGAAGCAAGATTGTCTGACGCTAAATTTTTTTGGGATAAGAACAAAACTCAGAGCTTAGTTAAACAGGTAGGAAAGTTGAAAAATTTATCTTTTTTTAACCAGCTAGGGACATTTTATGATAGGACACAAAGATTAAGAAAACTTGCAAGTCCAGTTTCTGATCAATTAAATTTAAGTAAAGAAAAAATAGAAATAGCCTCTTCAATTTGTAAAGTTGATTTAGTGTCGGATTTGGTTGGAGAATATCCTGAGTTACAAGGTGTTATGGGAAGATATTTTGCAATTGAACAAGGATTCGAAGAAGATGTTTCTATGGCAATTAGTGAGCACTATTTGCCAACTGGAATTAATAGCAAGGTTCCCAAAAAACCAATTAGTGTAGCTGTATCTCTGATTGATAAAATTGATATTTTAGTTGGTTTTTTTGGAATTAATGAAAAACCAACAAGTTCTAAAGACCCTTTTGCGCTGAGAAGAACCGCTATCGGATTATTAAGAATAATAATTGAAAATAAATTAAGTGTTCAATTAAAGGACTTAATTAACTACTCTATAGTTATTTATGAAGAGCAGAATATAAAATTCACAAATAATTCAGTTGCTAAAGAAGTATTAATTTTTTTAAGAGAAAGATTTAAAAATTTTTTAAAAGATAAAAAAATAAGAAATGATATCATCGAAGCCGCGGATGTTTCACATAATGGTAATGATTTTTTAGCACTTTATAAAAAGTGCTCGATAATTAATAAAAATATTTCTAAAGATATATGTAAAAATATTATTGGAACATACAAAAGGGCTTCAAATATCATTGAACAAGAATTAAAAAGTAAAAAAGAAGAGATTTCTGGTCAACCGGAATCGTTTTTATTTAAAAAAAGTGAAGAAAAGCATTTATACAACAAAATAAATGAGATTCGCCAGTATTTTTCAAGTATAAAAAAAAGTGAAAGTTATGAGGAAACATTAAAAATATTAGCTGAAGCAAAATCTACTACAGATAATTTTTTTGATAATGTAATTGTAAATGACGAGAATTCAGATATAAAAAAAAATCGTTTAGAATTATTACAAATGTTCTGTAAGACTTACAATAATTTTATAGATTTTTCGAAAGTAGAAGGTGCTTAGTTGAAAAAATTGATTTTTAGATTCAATAATCTAAGTTCACAAACCAGTTTTAATTCTAGAGATATTCTTGGTGGAAAGGGTGCAAATTTAGCACAAATGGCTAAACTAAAATTACCTGTTCCTCCTGGTTTTACAATATCAACCAAAGTATGTGAATATTTCTATAAAAATAATAAAAAAATTCCAAAAAAAGTTATTCAACAAACTAAAAAAGAAATTAACATAATTGAAAGAATAACAAAAAAAAAACTTGGCGGTTTAGCTAATCCCCTATTAGTTTCTGTTAGATCTGGTGCAAGGGTTTCAATGCCAGGTATGATGGATACAGTTCTAAATTTAGGTTTAAATGACAAAACTGTAAATACACTCAAAAATAATACTTCTAATGGAAGATTTGCAAAAGATAGTTATAGAAGATTTATTCAAATGTATAGCAATGTCGTTCTCGGAATAAAGTCACATTTATTTGAAGAGTTAATTGACAATTACAAGCTTACAAAGGGGGTTATACAAGATACGGAGTTAGATGAAAGTGATTGGGATGGATTAATACAAAATTTTAAAGACATTGTTAAAGAAAAAACAAAAAAAAATTTTCCTCAAGATGTTAATGAACAATTGTGGAGAGCGATAAGTGCAATTTTTTTATCTTGGAATAGTAAAAGAGCAAAAACTTACAGAAAAATAAACTACATTCCCAATCATTGGGGCACAGCAGTTAATGTTCAAGCTATGGTATTNGGCAATATGGATCAGGATTGTGCCACAGGAGTAGCTTTTACAAGGAATCCTTCAACAGGAAAGAAAGAATTATTTGGAGAATATTTAATCAATGCACAAGGAGAAGATGTAGTTGCTGGAACAAGGACTCCTCAAGATTTGCTTACCATGAACAATTCCATGCCTAAAATTTTTCAACAACTAAAAAAAATTTTCAAACAGTTAGAAAACAAATATAAAGATATGCAAGATATNGAATTCACAGTTGAAAATAATAAATTATGGATATTACAAACAAGATCAGGCANGAGAACTGCTAGAGCAGCAATTAAAATTGCAGTTGATATGGTTCGGGAAAAATTAATTTCAAACAAAGAAGCAGTTTTAAGAGTTGATCCAAATACACTCGATACTTTATTACACCCTACATTAAATGAAAAAGCTGAGAAAAAAGTAATTGCGTTAGGTCTTCCCGCGTCTCCTGGAGCCGCAAGTGGAAAAGTTACTTTTTCTGCGGATGAAGCGGAGAGACTAAAAGAACAAATGCATGACACAATTTTGGTAAGAATAGAAACTTCTCCAGAAGATATTAATGGAATGCATGCTGCAAAAGGTATTCTTACCGCAAGAGGTGGGATGACTAGCCATGCGGCCGTTATTGCTAGAGGAATGGGAAAACCCTGCGTTTCAGGATCAAGTGAAATTGAAATTGATTATGAAAATAAATTATTTAAAGCAGGCAATTTTAAAATTAAAGAAGGAGATGTTATTACCATAGATGGAGGCAGTGGAAAAGTTATGCTTGGTGAAGTTTCAACGGTAAAACCTGATACATCAGGAGATTTTTCAAAATTAATGGATTGGGCAGATCAATATAGAAAATTAAAAGTAAGAACTAATTCAGAAACGCCCGCAGATACTAAAACCGCAAGAGATTTCGGAGCTGAGGGTATTGGTTTATGTAGAACGGAGCATATGTTTTTCGACGAAAAAAGAATTATTTCTGTCCGACAAATGATACTTTCCAAAACACCGGAAGATCGCAAAAAAGCTTTAGCAAAACTTCTTCCTTATCAAAAAAGTGATTTTTTTGAAATTTTTAAAATCATGAACGGTTTGCCTGTGACGGTTAGACTTTTAGATCCGCCTTTACATGAATTTTTGCCCAAAACAGATAAAGATATTGATGATGTGGCCAAAGAATTAAATATTTCTAATCAGAATATTAAATCAAGAATTATTGAACTCCATGAACAAAATCCTATGTTGGGGCATAGAGGATGTAGATTGGGTATTTCTTATCCAGAAATTTACCAAATGCAATGCCAAGCTATCTTTGAAGCATTAGCCGAATGCAGAAAGAAAAAAATAAAANCAGTTATACCGGAAATAATGATTCCTCTTGTATCTACGGCTGCGGAGATACAAATACTTAGAAAACTCGTTGTAAAAACAGCAGAAGAAATTCAAAAAATTCATTCTATAAAAATACAATATTATGTTGGTACCATGATTGAACTACCAAGAGCAGCATTAAGAGCTAATGCTATTGCGAAGTTTGCAGATTTTTTTAGTTTTGGAACTAATGATTTAACACAAACTACTTTTGGAATAAGCAGAGATGATTCTGGAAAATTTTTAAATGATTATGTAGAAAATAAAATATTTAATAAAGATCCATTCGTTAGTATCGATGAAAAGGGAGTAGGGGAATTGATTAAAATTGCTGTTGAACGTGGAAGAATGCAGAAAAAATCTCTTAAACTAGGTATATGTGGTGAGCATGGGGGTGATCCAGCAAGTATTGAATTTTGCGAAAAAAACAAACTAAATTATGTATCTTGTTCTCCTTACAGAGTGCCAATAGCGCGACTAGCAGCAGCTCAAGCTTATTTAAAAAGAAAAAACTAATTTTTCCATGAGNATTTAAACAATATTTCAAAAATTTAATTTGAAATCTACTGCTGGNGCACTGTGAGTTATTTGTCCTACAGATATTCTTTTAACTCCAGTAGAGGCAATTTTTCTAACATTTTTTAGCGTAACACCTCCAGAAGCTTCTGTTTCATAAANTTTATTTGATAGTTTGATCCCTTTTTTAANATTTTTTGGNCTCATATTATCAAATAACACTCTATCGAACCTTAAGCCTATAATTTTTTTGAACTGATTAAGGTTATCTACTTCTACAGTAATTTTTTTTCCTTTTTTATTTTTTATAGCTCTTTTGACTAATTCACGAATATTTCCATCTATAGCGATATGATTGTCTTTTATTAAAATTTCATCACTAAGATTAAATCTGTGATTAAGTCCTCC
>JGI26061J44794_1001234_pt1 | contig 10530 bp, 11 predicted proteins | sample MarorgKNORR_S2LV_5_FD_44794 | JGI IMG/M metagenome (IMG submission 44794) | reverse complement strand
TGGAAAAGTTATTGATAAAACTGCAACGAAGCAAAATGTTGATAGGGCGGCAGTTGCAGTTGCATGGCTCTTAGCTCATCCTGCGAAGATTTGCCCGGTGATGGGGACAAATAATCTAGAAAGGATAGCCAAAATTTCAGATGCTATGAGTTTTAATATGGATCTCGAAACTTGGTTTGAATTATATACTGCTACATTTAATACAGGTGAGATGCCATGGCGACTTCCGTGATTGAGGAAAAATTAGTGCATTTAAGTGAATTATTTATTCTGAATAATTGAGTAAATCTATGCTTATTAACTCTAGTCCTTTGTATAATCTATATTTTTTAGTAATACCTAGCCCATTATGAGCAAAAAATATGACGTTGCTATTGTNGGTGCGACAGGTGCAGTTGGTGAGACATTGATCTCAATTTTAGATCAAAGAAATTTTCCCATCAATAATTTATACCCTTTGGCATCAAAACGATCAGCTGGAAGTAAAGTAAAGTGTCAGGGTAAGTCTTGGGTAGTTGAAGACCTAGATAGTTTTGATTTTTCTAAAGTACAAATTGGTTTGTTTTCTGCTGGCAGTGATATTTCTGCAAAATATGCACCAATAGCAACAGTAACAGGATGTGTTGTTATTGACAATACATCCCATTTTCGTCGTGACGAAGATGTGCCTCTAGTTGTGCCAGAGGTAAATCCTCACGCTATTGCTGATTACACTAATCGCAACATTATTGCTAATCCAAACTGCTCTACAATACAGATGGTGGTAGCTTTAAAGCCAATATATGATGCTGTTGGAATAGATAGAATTAATGTAGCAACCTATCAAGCAGTTTCTGGCAGTGGAAAGGAAGCTATCACTGAGCTTACAAATCAAACAGCTAACTTATTAAATGGGAAAGATATTGAAATTGATGTTTATACAAAGCAAATTGCTTTCAATGCTATACCCCATATCGATGTTTTTCAAGATAATGGCTATACCAAGGAAGAGATGAAAATGGTTTGGGAGACTCAGAAGATTTTTGAAGATGAAAACCTTCTTGTTAATCCTACTGCAGTTAGAATTCCTGTTGTATATGGCCACTCTGAAGCTGTGCATATCGAAACAAAGCGAAAAATTACTGCCAAAGATGCTCGTGACTTACTTGAAAAAGCAGACGGTGTAACAGTCATGGATGATAGAAGTGATGGAGGCTATGCTACCCCTTTTACAGAGGCAACAAACAAAGATGCTATCTTTGTGAGCCGTATTCGAGAAGATATCAGTCATGAAAGAGGTCTTAATTTGTGGGTGGTGTCAGATAATATTAGGAAAGGTGCAGCTCTTAATACAATTCAAATAGCTGAAATACTCGTCAAAGACTATTTAGCTTAAGCTAAAATTCGCCTATGATTACAAAAGAGCGAAAAACCAATGAGACTAACGTAAAAGTTAGCTTGGAGCTATATGGTAGTGGTATCGCTGATATAGATACTGGAGTGCCCTTTTTAGATCATATGCTAGACCAGATTGCAAGACATGGTTTGATGGATTTAACCATTAAATGTGATGGTGATACTGAAATAGATGACCATCACACAGTTGAAGATATTGGCATCACTATCGGACAGGCTTTCTTTCAAGCCGTTGGTGATAAAAAAGGTTTAACGCGTTATGGTCATTCATATGTACCACTCGACGAAGCTTTATCAAGAGTTGTTATTGATTTATCAGGACGACCAGGACTTGATTTAGATGTCAATTTCACTAGGGATAGAGTGGGTACATTTGACGTAGATTTAATTAAAGAATTTTTCCAAGGTTTTGTTAATCACGCATTAGTCACCCTTCATATTGACAATTTCAAGGGTGTCAACTCACATCACCAAGCAGAAACAGTTTTTAAGGCATTCGGGAGAGCTCTTCGAATGGCAGTGACGCCTGACGATCGGCAGTTAGATGTCATTCCTTCAACTAAAGGCTCGCTTTAATTGAAATTAAAATAAGGATAAGGCAACGTGCAAACAATTGCAATTGTTGATTATGGTATGGGCAATGTCCGTTCCGTACAGAAGGCGCTCGAGTTTGTTGCGCCAAATGACCACTGTGTTCTTACAAATGATTCACAAATAATTAACGACTCTGATCGTGTGGTATTCCCAGGACAAGGCGCAATGGGAGCCTGCATGGAGGCACTTCAAGAAAATAATTTAATCGAAGTTATTAAAGTTGCATCTAAAGAAAAACCTTTTCTCGGAATTTGCTTAGGATTACAGCTATTATTTGATCATAGTGAAGAAAATAATGGTACTGATGGCTTATCAATAATACCAGGAGAGGTGTTAAAGTTTAAAAATAATGAACTTAAAATACCACATATGGGCTGGAATAAAGTTAGACAGATAAGAAATCACCCACTTTGGAATAATATTGATGATAATTCTAGATTTTATAGCGTACACAGCTATTTTGTTAAAGAAATTGATTCTAGTTGTGTGACTGGTACTACAAATTATGGTGAAAACTTTACTTCTGCTATCGCTAAAGATAAATTGTTTGCAGTACAGTTCCATCCTGAAAAATCACAAAATGATGGACTCCAGTTGCTAAAAAACTTTACCAATTGGGCTTAATCTTAGGAATCTAATATTTGGTTAGTACAACTTAATACACCTGGATGGTATGAGCGGCCAAATATATTTAGGTGATTAAGATAATGGTAGAGCATATAAATTTGTTTTCTTTGTTCATATCCTGACTCTAATGGACTATAAACTTCATATGATCTGTAAAAATCATTGCTAAAGCCTCCAAACATATATGTTAAAGCTAAATCTGCTTCACTATGGCCATAATAGCAAGATGTATCTATAAATACTGGACTATTTCGACCAATTATTACATTTCCAGACCAAAAGTCTCCATGTAATAGTGAAGGTTTTATTGAAATAGTCAAGAGATTTTCGAGTTTTGACTTGATTAAAAGTAATTTTTTATATTCCTTGCTGCTAATTAAGTTATTTTTTAAGGCATATTTAATTTGAAAAAATAGTCTGTATTCCCAGAAAAAATAACTCCAGGAGGTTATTGATTGNTTTGCTGCATTATATTGCGGCATTTCACCTATTGTATTGTCATAATCGAATCCAAAGTATTGATTAGTATGCTTATGAAGATTTGCCAGAACTTTTCCAATTTCTGCTTGATGGTTACTGTTGCGACTTGTTTCTATCCATTCGAGTAGCAAGCAGTTCTTTGAAAATCCAAGTACTTTTGGTGTGTTCATACTTTCGCTTAATAAAACAAGCTCACTTGCTTGGTTAATTAAATTATTATTTTCAATGTCTTGATATTTTGCAAAAATACTTAAGCCAGTGCTTGTTAATATCTTAAAAGAGGAAGTTTCACCAGTAGAGATTATTTTTTTATCACTGACTTTGCAACCAAGGTGGGATTCTATATGTTGCTCAATACTCATTATTACTTAGTGGTTAGACTTGTAATGCAGTTTAAATAACTTTCTTGATCTATAGTTGTATTATTTTTCTGTGATATATATATCATTTCTGCAATACATTCCATCATTAAATGCTCTACTACATGTGGATCTTTGTAATGATCGGTAAGCTTTTGATGGACCTCTCTTACACCCTTGGGCTGATTAATAGATAATTGATCTCTTAGTGCCAAATGTAAGTTAATGTGAAGAAATGGATTAACCTCACCTTGCTCAGGAAAGTACTCAGAGTCAATATTACCAATAAGATCATGATATTCTGGATGAATTTCTATGATTGATACCAGCTGTTTTTCCAGTGGCTCTAAAGGTTTATTACTGGTGTATTTTTGCCACGACTTAGCTAAGAACTCTCTCTGCTTTTTTCTATCTTGAGAAAACACAGTGAGTGGTCATATCGCTATATGTTTTTCTCTTCGTATTCACACAAGTCAAGCAAAGTACAATCTGGACAATGCGGAGAGCGAGCTTTACAGACGTATCTTCCATGAAGAATCATTAAATGATGTGCCGGAACTTTAAATTCATCTGGGATAAATTTAATTAACTTTTTCTCAACTTCAAGCACTGTTTTNCCAGAGGCNATGGCAGTACGATTCGCGACTCGATAGATGTGCGTATCTACAGCAATAGTAGGTTGCCCAAAAGCGGTATTTAGAACTACGTTAGCTGTCTTTCGACCAACACCAGGAAGTGCCTCAAGCTCTTTTCGCGTTTCTGGGACCTGAGAGTTGTATTTGTCGATTAAAATTCGGCAAGTTTGTATAATATGCTTGGCTTTTGAGTTAAATAAGCCAATTGATTTAATGGTGTCACGAAGCTTATTCTCACCTAATTCATAGATAGATTTAGGTGTATTGGCGAGAGGAAAAAGAATACCAGTCACCTGGTTAACGCTTTTGTCTGTAGCCTGAGCTGAAAGAGTTACTGCCACCAGAAGTTCAAACGATGTTGAGTGGTTTAGCTCAGTGGTTGGATTTGGAATTTGCGTAAGCAGCCTGCNAAACATTTCACTTCGAGTTTCTGCGTTCATTTATACCTTTTTTGATTGCAATTATGCGCGAATATTATACTTAATGTTTGCATGTTTTTCAATAGTAGTGTGACCTCTTTAAAGCAATTTATTAGCGTATTCTTCCAACTCTTGCCAAAGATGAGATTTTTTTGGGTTAACTTCTTTTAACTTGTTGAGGCTCTTTTCGAAATGTTCAAAAGAGAGATAACCATTCTTGCCATTTTGAACCCGAGACTGAACAATTTCAAACCAGTCCTCTTGCTCATCTTCTGTCAAAGTTTCTGGATAGTTTCTAGCCTTAAAGTTTAGAAATAACTTTGACAATTTTCTATCTTCAAAGTTAGGTTTAAAGGAGCTCATTTGATCTAAAGAAAGATGTTGAATTTCAGTGCAAATCTTTCTATCTTGATTGCTAATAAAATTGTCATAAAGAGATTGGTCAACATCTATACTTAGTTCTCTATCAGAATCTTTTTTATAAATGGATTGAATTTTTTCTTCTATATGCACTCGGTTATCTTTAATGTACTCTAAATGCTGCATACACTTATCCATATCAATTTGAAGTTGTTCAATAATTTTAGGCTCGAGTTTGTAGACATTTGGTACAAACATCGGGCTTTTATTAAATATTAGTTCTTTAATCTGCAGACGTTCTACACCCTTTGGTAATTTCTTAGTGAAAAGAAGTTTTTTTAATTCATCTGTATCTAACTCCACAAGCAAACTCGGGTCCTGTTCGAGATCAAAAACAATTGCACGATCATTATATTCTGGATGGTATGCGAGAGCAGCAGTAAGGCGAGTGCAAGAAAATTTAGCAGGATAAATTCCTGAAGTATGGAGCAACGGAGAGAAAAGTTCAATTTTTTTACTAACCTCATTCTTGTCACGTAAACTAAGTGCATAGTCAAATAACCGAGGTTGACTATCTTTAATGATTTTAGCAATGCCGATTGTTGCGCATACATCAGCCATCGCATCGTGAGCGTTAGAGTGCTCAATACCATTAGCTGGCGCCAATCTATCGAGCTTAAAAATAGGCTTATTGATATCGTCTACTACCCAGCTTAAACTGCTGTCTTTTTTAAGTGCATAGCAAAAACGCGAAACATTAAGAATGTCCCATCTTGTATTGCCATTTTTCCAATGCCAGGCATAGGGGTCTAAAAAATTTCTAAACAAGGTATGACGTGTAAACTCATCGTCGAATGCTATGGAGTTGTAGCCAACTATACAAGTGTTAGGCTTTGAAAATTCCTTGTTTATCTTTTTAATAAACTCATGCTCAATTAATCCTTTTTTTTCACAATGTTGAGGCGTTATTCCCGTAACTGCACATGCTTCTGGGGAGGGTAGAGAGTCATTTGTTGGTTTACAATAGAACATATGCTCATCCAGAATATTGAGATTTTCATCTGTTCTAATACCAGCGAATTGAGCAATTCTATGAATCTTTGGTGACAATCCAAAAGTTTCGTAGTCATACCAATAGAATGTTTTCATAATTTCTTATGACTTTATTAGTAATTATATATTGAGTTCCTGTATCAGATTATGATCTACCTACCCATAATTTTACGAGAACTTTCTGGAACTGTATGAATATTAAATACTAATGATTTTTTTACAACTCAAAAAAAAGATGTAAAAAAGGTGCATATAGCCACCCGTAACATCCCATCAAAAATAAGTTATTTGATTTCTCAAGTGGCCAAACCATGAGTGTCTATAGATCTTACGGCTCTACACTTGCTTTTTGAAAATTGATTTAAAAACCCAGCTTATTGCTGGGTTTTTAACTAAAAAATTCTAAAATTATTTTGCAACTACGTTGGCAGCTTGTGGTCCTTTCGCGCCATCTTCAAGTTCGAATTCTACTTCCTGACCCTCTTCTAGAGATTTGTATCCATCTCCTTGGATAGCTCTGAAGTGAACAAAAACATCATCACCACTTTCTTGTTCAATAAAACCAAAACCTTTTTTTGCGTCAAACCATTTGACGCGACCTGTTGTTGTAGACATGTAGTCTCCTAAAAAAAAACAAAACATGGAAAAGATGCAACTAACCTAATTTACTGTGAAACCGACCTACTATGAATCAACAACACAACACTAAAATCAGCTGTATTTTAACCAGCAGCGGCAATTTTAACCTAAATATTTAGTCAAGTATGTGTATTTGATGTTAATCTAAAATCAACCAATTTAGCGTATAGTCTTGCTACGAGAGAAATTTCGATTTCTATTACGGCGAGTTTTAACGTTTCCCTTTCGTTTTGAGGGTTGTCTTTTAAAATTATGATTTTTTTCACGAGGAGAGGTAATATTGTTGCTGTCGTTAAGCTCTTCTATATTAAGTTTTTTATCAAAAACTCTAATATTTTTTAAGATTTGAAGTGTCTCTTTTGGCATTTCATCCGGTAAGTCGACGGTAGTGAAATCCTGAAAAATCTGAATTGCACCAANAAACTCACTACTAATTTCAGCTTCATTTGCAATTGCACCTANTACATTNCCAGNTTTGATTTTATCTTTATGACCAACTGCTACTTTATACCTACGCATTAGTATTTTTGGGTGGTCTTTTAAGGTGTCTGCATGGATAGAAACAGAAATTTTGTTTTTATTCTTTTCATCAAATGATGTTTGGTTTATCTCTTTTTCATTAAGGAGTAATGGTTCTGTACCTTGGGCCATTAATGCCAATGCTGAAGCAATTTTAAAAGCGTCAATCTCATGTCCTTTTTGGTAATCTAGAATCAGCTCTTCAAAGATAGATAACTCTTGATTATCTAGAGTATCCGTGATTCTTTGTTTAAAGTTATTAACTCTTTGTTCATTAATGATTTTGGCAGAAGGCAATTGCATTGGATCAATTGGTTGGCGCGTTATTTTTTCAATTGTTTTGAGCATCCGTCTTTCACGAGGTGCAACGAAAAGTATTGCTTTTCCTTCTCTTCCTGCTCTACCTGTTCTTCCAATTCTATGAACATAAGATTCTGGATCTTGGGGTATATCATAATTTACAACATGAGAAATNCGATCCACATCTAAGCCNCGTGCGGCTACATCTGTTGCAATTAATATGTCAATTTTTCCATTTTTGAGTTGTNTAATAATTCGTTCTCTTTGGTTTTGAGCGATATCACCATTAATTGCTTCAGCTGTAAATCCTCTGGCAGATAATTTTTCAGCTAAATCTATAGTTGCAGTCTTTGTTCTAACAAAAATAAGTAAGGCATCAAATGACTCGACCTCCAAAATTCGAGTAAGCGCATCTAGCTTGTGAACGCCACCAACTAGCCAATATCTTTGGCTGATTGTTTGCGCAGTAGCAGTCTTTGTTTTTACTTTGACTACCTTAGGGCTATTTAAGAATTTTTCAGCAACCCTTCTGATTACATCCGGTATTGTAGCTGAAAAAAGAGCAATTTGACGCTCTTTTGGAAGTTTTTCCATTACCCATTTAACGTCATCAATAAAGCCCATTTTCAACATTTCATCAGCCTCGTCAAGAACAAGTGCTTTAAGTGAATTTAGCTTAAGTGTGCCTCTTTTTAGGTGATCCATTACTCTTCCAGGAGTTCCTACAACAGCGTGGACTCCTCTTTTTAATGGCCTTAATTGAACATCATAAGATTGTCCTCCATATATAGGCAATACATGAAATCCTTTGAGATGTCTAGCATAGGTTTGAATAGCTTCTGAAACTTGAATAGCAAGCTCCCTAGTAGGGACNAAAACTAAAAGTTGAACTTGATTATTATTAAGATTGATTCTATCAATCAAAGGAAGAGCAAAGGCAGCTGTTTTACCGGTACCAGTTTGTGCCTGACCTATAACATCATGACCATTAAGTAGGTGAGTGATGCATTGCTCTTGAATGGCAGTAGGGACTTCATACCCTACCTCTTCAAGTACCTTTAAAAGGGCATCAGAAAGGCCAAAGCTATTAAAATGTACGCTTGATTCATTATCAGACATTGCTGAGGGAAGGAGATCAAAAGGTGTGCATTATACCTTTAAATAATATTGAACATGNAAGTCAGATTATTATCGTTACAAACATATATAAAAAGACCTAATTAATCAAACCACTTAATTGAGCAGCCCATTGAAGGAATTTGATCTTTAGGACCAACTCCCGTAAGAGCAATGCCTTTCATTGCTTCAAAGAGGTCACGCCTTGCATCTTGAACTGATTCTTTTCGTGACTCATCAAGTCTTCCTCGATATTGCAGGCCCAAGTCCTTGTTATAGCCAAAGAAGTCTGGTGTACAAACTGCACCATAGGATTTTGCAATTTCTTGAGTTTCATCGATAAGATATGGAAAAGGAAAATTCATTTCTATTGAAATTTTTTGCATATTTTCGAATGAATCTTCCTCATTTTCACTGGGGTCGTTTGACATTATTGCAACACTATTTACTCCTAAACCTTTAAGTTCACTTGTGTCACGGATAATTTTATGAATAACAGATTTAACATAAGGACAGTGATTGCAAATAAACATTACCAGTAAACCATTTTGGCCTTTTAAGCTATCAAGACTGTAATAATTACGATCAACACCTTTCAAATTAAAGTCAATGGCGGCTTGATTAAAATCACAGATTGGCGTTTCAGTTCTAACCATGTTAATTCCTGGTAATTGATTTTCTAATTTACAAGCTAAGATTTTAATATATTTTGGATAATGTGTGGTGCATTCATCAGTTAAAAAATATTATTTTCTTTAAGCATAAAGTGAGTAGATTATTGTAATTAAGTAGAAAATACAATAATCTACTCATAAATCTACTCTCATTTTTTAAGGATATCAAAAGAAGTAATAAAAAGTGATGAAAAAAAATATCTCTAAAACGTTATTCTATGAATATTTTATACACAATTTGATTATTTATGAGAATTGGTGAGAAGAAGTATATGGTGTATATATTAGGAGTTGAACCCCCGTCCTAAAACATCCAGAAATTAATCTAAATTAAAAAGTTTGCACGCATTTTGGTCACACTGTTTGATGACTTGCTCAACAGTTATTTTTTTGATTCTGGCAACTCGTTCTGCAATCTGAATTAATTCATCAGGATTATTATGATCATCAGTTTCAATAAGGATAGACTCTAGAGGTAAGAATTTCACAATGTCATGTAATTTATAGGCATGAGGGTTGGCCAGATTATGACTGAAGCCAAATAAATAACTCATTTTCATTAGTATTTCAGCTTCTTGAAGGCTTCCAGAGTATGCATGAATNACACCACGAGANTTTGAATATGATTTAAGCAAGTCGGTCACATCTTCAGTTGCTTGCACTGAGTGAATTATTAATGGTAGGTCAAAGCGTGTTGCCAATGCAACTTGTTCATCAAAAAAATATCGTTGCTTATTTCTATCTTTTACCTTGATGTAGTCGAGGCCACACACTCCAACTGCAACTGGTTTTTCATCTTCAATGCGAACCTCGAGTGAGTGCAGATCTAACATTTGATGGTCATCAATAAACCAGGGGTGAATACCTAGTGCAAAGTGACGATTGTTATCACTAGAGCAGCAATTAATAACATTATCCCAATTTTCTTTTCCCGTTGATGGGACGACAACTCCTGTTGTTGTTTTGGATGGTGATTTGACTAAATCGAAGTCTAAGTGAATGTGTGAATTTATCATTGNTTCCTTTATAATTATCTTTTTAGCTTTTTCAACGCAATGATGTTTTTAATAAAAATGACGTAAGTCCGTTTAANTTTAATTGTAGCGGTATTTNTAACCTNAACAGGGAATTTTACATTCCTAGAAAAAACCATACTTGNCTATCCTCTTTCTGAGAATTGGCTGTTTGTTGGTTCCTTATTAATTTNGCTGTTTGTATTTTTGTCAGCCTTGTTGTTGTTGCTTTGTTACCGTCACACAATAAAGCCTATTTTAATCATTTTATTAATGATTTCTTCTATTGTTAGCTACTCAACTAACAACTTTGGCATTGTTTTTGATCATAATATGATAGCTAATAC
>JGI26061J44794_1001231_pt1 | contig 10553 bp, 9 predicted proteins | sample MarorgKNORR_S2LV_5_FD_44794 | JGI IMG/M metagenome (IMG submission 44794) | reverse complement strand
AATGATGCTTCGATAATGTTTGGAGATACACCAATAGTAAACCAATTTTTTCCTTTTGAGTCTGTACTTTCGATTGAAACTCTAGTTACGGCCGCTGTTCCTGTGTTTAATATCCTAACTTTATAATCAACTAACTTTAAATCTTTTAAGTATTGAGAATATTTAGCAAGTTTATCTACATTATTTCTGATTGCATTATCTAGTGCATGTACAGGACCATTGCCTTCTCCTTCACACAAAATAATTTTTTTATCTACTTCTAGCTGTGCTTTTGCAGAAGAAATTATATTTCCCAACTTATCTTTTTTTACACTAACATCATATTCTTTAATTGAAATATACCTTGGTATTTCTCCCATTAATCTTCTAGCCAATAACTCAAATGATGCATCAGCACCATCATAACTATAACCAATGAATTCTCTGTCTTTTACTTCGTCAAGAAGTTTTTTTATTTTTGGATCGTCTTCTTTAAATTCTACGCCAATTGACTTTAGTCTTGATATAATATTTGATTTTCCTGATTGGTCCGAAACCACAATATTTCTTACATTGCCAACTAATTCCGGTTCAATATGTTCATAAGTTTTTGGATCCTTTTGAACTGCTGAAACATGTAGGCCTCCTTTATGAGAAAATGCGGCCGCTCCTACGTAAGGTAAATGCTGATTTGGTTTTCTATTTAATATCTCATCTAACAATCTTGATGATTGAGTTATTTTACTAATATTTTCAGATTTAATATTTGTTGAAAAATTATTACTGAAATATTCTTTTAGATGAATTGTGGGTATAATAGACATCAAGTTTGCATTACCACACCTTTCACCAAGTCCATTAATTGTTCCCTGTACTTGTCTAACTCCTGCGGATACTGCAACTAAAGAATTTGCAACTGCATTACCAGTATCATTATGAGCATGAATTCCAAGATTTTTACCTGGAATGTGTTTTGTTACTTCTCTTATAATTTTTTCAACTTCATTAGGTAGAGTTCCTCCATTAGTGTCGCAAAGAACAATCCATCTTGCTCCATTATCATATGCNGATTTGACACAAGATATCGCGTAATCTTTATTATTTTTAAAACCATCAAAAAAATGTTCAGCATCAAACATAAATTCTTTATTTTCTTTTACAAAATGCTTAGTGCTCTCAATAATATTTTCTAAGTTTTCCTCTTTCGAAATTCCTAAAGCTACATCAACATGGAAATCCCAAGTTTTTCCAACAAGACATATAGCTGAAGCCTTGCTATTAAGTAGAGCTGATAAACCAGGATCATTCNCAGCACTTCTTCCAGATCTTTTAGTCATTCCAAATGCAGTTAATTTGGAATTGTTGTATTTAATATTCCTTTGAAAAAATTCTGTGTCAGTTGGATTTGCACCAGGCCATCCACCTTCAATATAATCAACTCCCAATTTATCAAGTTCTTCAGCAATTTTTATTTTATCATCAATTGAGAAATCAACTCCTTGTGTTTGAGCACCATCTCTTAAAGTTGTATCAAATATGTATAGTTTTTCTTTATTCATTTTAATTTCCAAGAAGTTTTATCATCTTTATCTTCAATTAATACACCTTTATCTAATAACTCATTTCTTATTTTATCCGCTAGTTTGTAATTTTTTTTATCTCTTGCTTTATTTCTTTCATCAATTTTAGCTAATATTTCCTGCTCTGATATTGCTGATTTACTTTTTTTAAATTCTATCCATTTATTTTTAGTATCCTTAAGTAAACCAACAAAATTACAAGCTGAGGTAAAAATTTCTTTATCTTTTAAGTCACCTTTTTGAGATTTTTCAAACAATTTATGTAAGTTGGCAATATAACCTGGCGTATTTAAATCATCATACAAAGGATTCAAATATTCATCAGGAATTAACACTTGTTTTCTTAATTCTACGTAACTTTCATACCATTTATTTAAAGTATTCTGACATTGATTAATTAAATTATCATTCCAATCTAATGGTTGTCTATAATGCGNNTTCATTAAAGCCAATCTTAAAACTTGACCGTTAATTCGTTTTTTGAATTCATTTATTTTTAAAATATTCCCTTGAGATTTTGCCATTTTTTCATTGGATATCGTAATAAAACCATTATGTANCCAATAATTTGCAAATGCTTCATTTTCATTTGCACATCTTGATTGGGCAATTTCATTCTCATGGTGTGGAAAAATTAAATCTCTGCCTCCCCCATGAATATCAAATTTATCTCCCAGATATTTTTTTGACATTACCGAGCATTCTAAATGCCATCCTGGTCTACCCTTTCCCCAAGGAGATTCCCAATAAGGTTCTTTATCTTTTGATGGTTTCCATAAAACAAAATCTTCAGGATTTTTTTTATTCTTAGATACTTCAACTCTTGATACNGTAATTAATTCTTCTAGGTTTTTATTAGACAATTTTCCGTAATCTTTAAATTTTCTAACCTCAAAATATACATGCTGATTATTAAAGTAAGCATATCCATTTCGGAGTAGTTGATTAATCATTTCAATCATTGAAGAAATGTTTTCTGTAGCTTTAGGTTCAAAGTTAGGATTTTCGCAATTTAGATAAGCACAGTCATCATGAAAATTTTTTGTAATTTTATTTGTCAATTCTTCTGTAGATATATGCTTTTCATTAGATGATTGAATAATTTTATCGTCTATATCAGTAATGTTCCTTACATAAGTAACTGTTTTGTCTCCAAACTTACATTTTAAAACTCTAAATAAAATATCAAAAACAACGAGTGGTCTTGCGTTACCAATATGAGAATCGTCATAGACAGTGGGTCCACAGACATACATACCAACTTTATTTTTATTTATTGGTATAAATCTTTCTTTTTTGTTCCCAAGACTATTTGATAAAAAAATATCTTTATTCATAAATATTAGAAATATACATTTTATTTAGATTTGTGAATCTAATTAGTTTGGAATTTTACAAACTGGAATTGGTCCCATTTTATGTAAATTTAATTTTCTTTTTTCAAGATATTTTGATCTATTCGGTGAATTGGGATTTGTCATCGCCTCTTCAAGTTCTTGATAAGTTAAACCTAATTGACCAACATCTGTTCTTCCATCATCCCATAATCCATCGGTTGGTTGAGCAGTAATTATTTCATCCAATATTCCAAGTTCTTTTCCTAGCTCCCAAACCTCTGTCTTTGTGCAGTCCGCAATTGGTGAAATATCAACTCCACCATCACCATATTTTGTATAAAAACCTACACCAAAATCCTCAACCTTATTTCCTGTACCTACTACAATTCCATTATTTGCTGCTGCAATTTGATAAAGAGTTGTCATTCTTATTCTCGCCCTTGAATTAGCTAAACCATGTTTACTATCAAAATCTGATAACTTTAATTGAAATGATTTAAATACTTCATCAAGTTCTATTGTACAAGATTCAACATTTTTAAATTTATCTTTTAACCATTTTTTGTGCTTTAAACTTAAATCATGTTGTGAAGCAATTTGTTTAATTGGCATTAATACAACAATAGTTTTTAAACTTGTCATTGCGCATAATGTGCTTGTTACAGAAGAATCAATTCCTCCAGATATACCGATAACTAAAGATTGTGCTTTCTTCGGCATTGAATTTACATAATTTAATATCCAATCTTTAATAAACATAACTTTTTTACTTACTTCCATAAATCAAATATACGTTATTGGGTTTCTTTTATAAACGCTTAAGATGCCGCTCTAATTCCACTTCTTGCGTAATTGGAATTTTTTTTAATCTCATCAGAAATTAAAAATGCAAGTTCCAAAGCTTGGTCTGCATTTAATCTTGGATCACAATGAGTGCGGTATCTGCTGGATAAATCTTGATCAGAAATTTTTTGAGTACCACCTGTACACTCTGTAACATTTTGACCTGTCATCTCAATGTGTAGGCCTCCAGCAAATGATCCTTCGCTTTGATGAACAGCAAACACATTTTTAACTTCATTTAAAATATTGTTAAAAGGTCTTGTTTTAAATCCTGTAGCAGATTTAATTGTATTACCGTGCATAGGGTCACATGACCAAACAACATTTAGGCCTTCTTTTTTAATGCGTCTTATTAGTTTCGGTAAAAATTTATCTACCTTNTTGTGACCAAATCTTGAGATTAATGTAATTTTACCTTTTTTATTTTTTGGATTTATTACATTGATAATTTTTGCNATCTCATCTGGTTTTGATGTTGGTCCACATTTAATTCCAATTGGATTTTCAATGCCTCTACAAAATTCAACATGACCTCCATCTAATTGTCTCGTTCTGTCACCTATCCATACAAAATGTGCTGAAGTATCATGACATTCTCCTGTTGTTGAATCTATTCTTGTCATGCTTTCTTCAAAAGGTAACAACAATGCTTCATGTGAAGTCCAAAAATTTACTGTCTTTAATCTTCTGTTGAAATCAGAATTAATTCCACATGCTTCCATAAACGCTAATGCATCNGCAATTTTATCTTCTAATTCCTTAAATTTTTTATGTTGTGGACTTTTTTTAATATATCCTAAGTTCCATAAATGAACATTTTTTAAATCCGCATAACCTCCATGTGCAAAAGCTCTCAATAAATTTAATGTAGATGCTGCTTGCGAGTATGCTTTGAACAATCTTTTAGGATCAGGTTTTCTTGCTTTTTCACTAAATTCAATTCCATTGATGTTGTCACCTAAATAGCTTGGTAATTCTTTATCTCCTTGCTTCTCTGTAGAGAAGTTCTCGGTTTAGAAAATTGACCTGCAATTCTTCCAATTTTAACTACAGGCAAAGAAGCTGAATATGTCAAAATCAAAGATATTTGCAAAATTAATTTAAATGNATCTCTAATATTGTCAGGATTAAACTCTGCAAAACTTTCTGCACAATCACCTCCTTGTAATANGAAAGCTTTCCTATCTACAACATTTGCAAGTTGATCTTTTAAGTGTCTTGTTTCTCCAGCAAACACTAATGGAGGAAAAGTTTTAATTTTATTAAGAACCATATTTAGTTCTTTTTCATCCTCATATTTNGGAATGTGTTTTACTGGATAATTTCTCCAGCTATTTATTTTCCATTTTTTCATATTTCAACTCAAAGGTGTTCTATCAAAGTTTGATATTTATTCAACAGTGACCGATTTTGCTAAATTTCTTGGCTTATCGATATCATAGCCTTTTTTAAGTGCAGAATAATAGGCCAATTTCTGAAGGGGTATTGTCATTAAAAAGGGTAACAAATCTTCAGAAGTGTTTTCGACTTCAATTTTTTCCCAAATATTTTCTGAATAAACTTCGTCTTTACTTTTATTTGTAATTAACAAAACTTTAGCTCCTCTTGCTATAACTTCTTGCATATTTGAAATTGTTTTTTTGTAGTATTTGTCTCTTGGNGCCAATACTACAACTGGCATTCCTTCTTCAATTAATGCTAGTGGACCATGTTTCATTTCACCAGCAGGATAACCTTCTGCATGAACATAAGCTAATTCTTTTAGTTTNAATGCTCCTTCTAAAGCTATTGGGAACGAATACCCTCTTCCTAAAAACATTGATCCTTTAATATCAATAAATGAACTACATACTGATTGAATTTTACTTTCTGTTTGTAAAGAACTTTTTACTAATTTTGATAATGAAAAAAGAGATTTAATTTTTTCTAAATATGTTTCTTTTTTGATATCTTTTCTAATTTGAGCCAATTTTAAGCATAAAATATACAGAACTAACATTTGGCCTAAAAAAGATTTGGTAGAAGCTACACCAATTTCAGGTCCGCAATGAATTGGGAGCACAAATTTTGACTCTCTTGCTATTGAACTCTCAACGACATTTACAACGCTACATGTTTTCATGTTATTTTTATTGCATACATCTAATGCTGCTAAAGTATCTGCGGTCTCGCCTGATTGGGAAACAAAAATATAAAGTGTTTTATCTTTAAACCTATTATTACGATATCTAAACTCAGATGCAATGTCTGCACTTACATCTAATGTGGTTAATTGTTCAAACCAATATTTGGCCATTATGCAAGAATGATAGGCAGTTCCACAACCAATTAATACTATTGAAGAAATTTCATCAGGTTTCCAAGGAAAATTAAAAATATTTATATCACTATTAATTTTGTCAATATATTCATTTATGCAGTTTTTAATTGTTGTTGGTTGTTCTTCAATTTCTTTAGCCATAAAATGTTTATAGTCACCTTTTTCATAATTTTGTTCATTAGAAGAAAGCTCTAAAATTTTTTTGTTAACTTTGTTTCCTTTTTCATCAAAAAACTCAACTTCGTCTTTTTTAAGAATACAAAATTCACCATCGTTTAAGTAAGAAATTTTATTTGTCATAGATTTTAACGCATAAGAGTCTGATCCAAGATAATTTTCATTTGGACCATAACCAACTGCAAGAGGAGAGCCTCTTCTTGCGCCAACAATTAAATCAGGCTGATCTTTAAATATTATTCCCAGTGCAAAACTTCCATGAAGTTTTTTTAGCNTTTTTAAAATTGATTTTTTCAAATCATTCTTTTTTAAATATTCAGTAATTAAATGTACAATCACTTCAGTATCAGTTTGTGATTTAAATTTATGACTCTTTTTAATTAATAATTTTTTTAATATTGTAGAATTTTCTATAATACCATTATGCACAACCGAAACGTTTTCTGAAGAATGTGGATGAGCGTTAATTGAACTTGGCGCTCCATGTGTCGCCCATCTAACGTGCCCAATGCCAACAGTTCCATGTAAATTAATTTTAGATAAATTTTTTTCTAAGGCATCAACTCTTCCTTCGCATTTAATCTCATTAATATGTCCTTCATTTAATGTAGCAATCCCAGCAGAATCATATCCGCGATATTCCAATTTTTTTAAAGAATTTATAATTGAAGAGGTAACTTCTTTATTGCTTGTTATTCCAACTATTCCACACATTATTTTTTTCTTTTATAATTTTTAATTTCAATTTGATCGGATCTTGTCAGAGCCAATGATTTTTTATTAACATTTTTTATTATCACGGATCCTGCGCCAACTGTGCTTTTTTCGTTAATAGTAACAGGAGCTATTAATGAAGAATTTGAACCTATAAAAACATTGTCTTTAATTATTGTTTTATTTTTTTTTACACCATCATAGTTGCATGTAATAGTGCCAGCGCCAATATTCACATTTTTACCTAAAGTTGCATCACCTATATATGAAAGATGATTTACTTTCGAATTTTTTTCAATTGTACTTTTTTTAACTTCAACAAAATTCCCAATTCTAGATCCTGACCTTAGTATCGTTCCTGGTCTTAATCTAGCATAAGGACCTATGTTAACATTGTTTTCTATTCTTACACTTTCTAAATGTGAAAATGAAAATATTTTTACATTATTTTGTATTTTCACCTTTTTTCTAATAACTACGTATGGATCTATAGATACATTTTTTCCAATCTTTGTATCTTTTGAGAAAAAAACTGTATCAGGTGCAACCATCTTGACTCCTTGTTTAATAAATTTTTTTCTTAAATTTTCTTGTAAATTCATTTGTTTCATTTATTAAAATTCTTTATAGTTTAGTGAACATGTTCTTTAATTCACAAATTGTTTCTTAATAATACTTTTTAAAATGACTCAAAAACTTACAATATTATTTGATCTTGACGGAACTTTGGTAGACACCGCTCCAGATCTTATGACCGCCCATAACCATGTTATGAAAAAATTTGGATATGACACAAAAAGCATTGATGAAATAAGGAATTATGTTGGTAACGGTGCCGCAGTAATGATTGGAAGATCTGTTTGGGGAACTGCAAGTAAAGAATTTTCAAAAATTACTGATGAAAAAGTCAAAAATGAAATGGTTAAAGAGTTTCTTAATTTTTATGGAAAAAACATTGTCGTAAAAAGTAAACTTATAAATGGAGTTTATGAATTTTTAAAATGGGCAAAGTCAAATAATATTTCCATGGCCGTATGTACAAACAANCAAGAACATTTATCTGTNGATTTATTAAAGAAAATAAGAATTTATGATTTCTTTGAATATGTTGCAGGTAGAAATACCTTTGAATATTGTAANCCAGATCCAAGACATCTAACAAGCTCAATAGAAATAATGAATGGAGATATAAAAAAAAGTTTAATGATTGGNGACAGTGAAAACGATGCTGAAGCAGCAAAATCAGCTGGGATTCCTATGATACTTTTAGAAGATGGTTATACTGAAAAAAAAAAAGAACAAATTCATCATGATCATTTAATAAAAGATTTTATTGGTATTGAAAAAATAGTTTCTTCATATTTGAATGATTGACCAAAGTCTTTTTCTTGCGTTAATTAGTTTTTACTTTGTCATGTATGTAACTCCTGGACCAAATAATGCTATGGTTCTTTCATCAGGAATAAAATTCGGTTTTTTAAAAACTATTCCTCATATGTCAGGAATTACTATTGGCCACATTTTACAAACAGTTTTGGTTTGTCTTGGTCTAGGAAAAATCTTCCAAATGTTTCCAGAAATTCAAAACATCCTTAAAATAATATGTGCAATATATCTATTGTATCTTGGATATAAAATTATTGGATCATTCAGCAATTTTAAAGAAGACAGTTCAGGGCCTTTAAAATTTTATGAAGCGGCATTATTTCAATTAGTAAATCCAAAAGCTTGGACCATTTCAACTATGGTTGCTTCTGGGTTTTTACCAAAAGATGAAAAATTAATTATTGCGATTCTTTTTATTTCAATAACTGCTTTAGTTATTTGTCCATTATCTATTTCTGTTTGGGCTGCATTTGGTTCAGGAATTAGAAATTTGGTGAAGAATAATAAAAAAAAAGCTTTTGTGGAGTATTTTTTAGCAATATTGCTTTTAATTACAGCCATTTTGATTGTAATTGAAAAATAATTTATTATTACTGATAAAAAAAATTTAAGGAGAAATTTTGATTTTACATAAAGTTAAGGTCTACCCTTCCAAGATTACTTTACCAAAAGAAAAACAATTTGCTTGGAAAATTGCTGAAATAGCAAATGATAATTCAAAATTAAACAAAGATGCTATTGAAATGGCTATCAATAGAATTATAGATAATGCATCCGTAGCCATAGCTTCTTTAAATAGAAAGTCAGTAATTTCCTCGAGGGAGATGGCTTTAAGTCATCCAAAAAAAAATGGAGCTACTATATTTGGAATTAATTCAAAATTAAAATTTAATTGCGAATGGGCAGCGTGGACTAATAGTACAGCTGTAAGAGAACTTGATTTTCATGATACTTTTCTTGCTGCTGATTATAGCCATCCTGGAGATAATATTCCTCCACTTATAGCTGTGGCTCAACAAAAGAAAAAAAGTGGTTTAGATCTTTTAAGAGGAATCATTACCGCATATGAAGTTCAGGTAAATCTGGTCAAAGGAATCTGTCTTCACAAACATAAAATAGATCACATTGCTCATCTTGGACCAAGTGTTGCAGCTGGTTTAGGTGCAATGTTAAAATTAAATACCAACACAATCTATCAAGCGATCCAGCAAGCACTCCATACAACAATTTCAACCAGACAATCTAGAAAAGGTGAAATTTCAAGCTGGAAAGCATACGCTCCAGCACATGCAGGTAAATTAGCTATAGAAGCTGTGGATCGAGTTATGAGGGGGGAAGGTGCACCTAGCCCTATATACGAAGGCGAAGATAGTGTGATTGCAAGAATTCTTGGTGGTAAAAAAGCTTTATATAAAGTTCCATTACCAAAAAAAAATCATGAAAAAAAAGCAATTCTAGAAACTTATACAAAAGAATATTCTGCAGAGTATCAAGCTCAAGCATTGATAGATATTGCTAAAAAGCTAAATAAAAAAATTAATAATTTAAATGAAATTAAAAAAATAGATATTTTTACCAGTCATCATACACATTATGTAATCGGTACAGGTGCAAATGATCCACAAAAAATGAATCCGAATGCTAGCAGAGAAACTTTAGATCACTCAATAATGTATATTTTTGCTGTAGCTCTTGAGGATGGGGATTTGCATCATATAAAATCATATACTAAATCAAGAGCAAAACAAAAAAGTACAATAAGAATATGGCATTCAATTAAAACACATGAAGATAAAAAATGGACTAAAAAATACCACGACCCAAAACCAAAAAATAAATCATTTGGAGCAAAGACAGTAGTTACTTTAAAAAACGGAAGAAAAATTATAGAAAGTTTAAATAGAGCTGACTCTCATCCATACGGTGCAAGACCTTTTAAAAGAGATAATTACATAAATAAATTTCTCGTTTTAACAAAAAATATAATTTCAAAAAAAGAAAGTGATCGTTTTTTAATAACTGTTCAAAAACTTATGAAATTAAAAGTTGGACAACTTGATAAGCTAAATATTGAAATTAAAAAAACAAAATTAAAAAGAAATTATAAAAAAGGAATTTTTTAATGCATTTTGTCAAAAATAGTCCAGAAGAAAAAAGGAAAGATTTTGATAAAAAACTTAAATCAAAAAAAATTTTGAGATTTCCTGGGGCTTACAA
>JGI26061J44794_1001220_pt1 | contig 10614 bp, 4 predicted proteins | sample MarorgKNORR_S2LV_5_FD_44794 | JGI IMG/M metagenome (IMG submission 44794) | reverse complement strand
GCTCGCCAGCAAGTTGTTCAACGAGGAACAGGCCAAGCTGCGCGTGGTCGCCGACCGCTCGGTCTTCATCGACAACAGCATTCAGGAGGTGCTCAACACGGCGCTGCTCGGCGGCCTGCTCGCCGTGGTCGTGCTGCTGTTTTTCCTGCGCGACATCCGCACGACAGCGATCATCGCACTGAGCATTCCGATCTCGATTCTTGTGACGTTCGCGCCGCTAAATCTCCTCAATGTGTCGCTCAACATCATGTCGCTTGGCGGCCTGGCGATGGGCATCGGCATGTTGGTGGACTCGTCGATCGTGGTGCTCGAGTCGATTTACCGCTGCCGCGAGGAGGGCGACTCGACCCGCGCCGCCGCCATCCGAGGGACGACGGAAGTGCGGGGCGCGGTGGTTGCCTCGACGCTGACGTCGATCTGCGTGTTTTTCCCGATGGTCTTTGTCGAGGGGCTCGCCGGGCAGGTGTTCAGCGACCTTGGCCTGACGGTGGTCACCTCGCTCATCGCCTCGTTGATCGTGGCGGTGCTGTTCATCCCGATGCTCGCCAGCCGCACCGGCTTCAAGCTGCGAACCGGCGGCGGCATGCGGGCGCACGCGCTTGGGTCGGTTGATGGGCGCATCAACCTCCCGACGTTTTGGCGGGGTATTTTGCTGCCGCTGGGCGCGCTGGGCGTGCTGATGCTCGGGGTAACACTCGGTTACACTTACTGGTCAACGCGCGGTGTTGATGACCCGAAAATTCTTGAGAAAATTTCGTACGCCGCATCGGCGCTGATGGCGCTCAGCGTGTGGGGGAATATCTGCGTTTTTCCGCTGTTCGCCGCCTTGGCCAAGCGGCTGCACGATCGCGGCAAATCGGCTTGGTCGCTGCTCGCGGTTTATCCGATATTCGAGGGGTTTTTCCTGCGGGGCGGCGCGGATGACAACCGCTTCGGCCCAAGCGTGGACGGCAATCTGCGCTTGGCCAAGCTGTGGGGTTCGTTCCGCGCCTTCGACGAGAGCCGGCGGCGCAGCGGGCGATTTTCCCTGCTCACGACACCGTACTTTGCGCTGCGCTTGGTCATCTCGTTGCTGCTGGAGTTGATCGGCCTGACGCTGGTTTGGGAGATTCGCATCTTGGCTTTCGAGGCGCTTTACGCCTACCGAGGCATCCTCAAGATCGGCGCGCAGTTTGGGAAGCTGTTTTCGAGGCTCGGCGGCGGGAAAACCGGCGACAGTGCGGACACCGACTCCGGCGTTTACCCGAGGCTCATTCGCTGGGCGTTGGCGAGTCCCGGCATGATGGTTGCGTTGATCGTTGGCTGCTTCGCGCTCACTTGGTGGGTCGGTCGGCAGCTCGAGACGGAACTGCTGCCGGAGGTGCACCAGAGCGAGTTCACCTTCGAGGCTTCTCTGCCGGTCGGTACGCCGCTGGACCAGACGATCGCCATTCTCGACGGCGTCGAGAAGAGTATTGTGAAAAACAAGGAGGCGCTTGGCATCGACACGTTGCTGGTGATGTACGGCTTCGACACGACCAACATGAAACGCTCGGACGAGGGGGAGCACTCGGCGCGGTTCAAGGTGCTGCTCGAGCCGAGCAGCAAGCCGAGGGAAGCCGAGGAGCGGGTCATCGGCAAACTGCGCGCGATGTTCGGCGAGGTGCCGGACGTGACGACGCGCGTGACGCGGCCGGTGCTGTTCAGCTCGAAGAAGCCGGTGGTCATCCAGATTAACGGCGACGATTTGCCGGAGCTGAAACGGTACTCCGACGAGGCGACCGCGCTGCTCTCGAGGGAGCCGGCGCTGGCCGACGTCGAGCCGACGCTGCGCAGCGGCGCGCCGGAAGTGCAGATCACCTACGACCGGCAGCAGATTATCCGGCACGGGTTGAACCTCAGCACGGTGGCCAACCAGGTTCGCGACATGGTCAAGGGCGCCGAGGCGACGCGGTTCAACCGGCGCGACCGGCGTGTGCCGATCGTCGTGCGGCTGGCCGAGAAGGATCGCTCACAAGTCGCCGATGTCGGCAAACTCACAATTAACCCCGGCGGTGCCACGCCGATCCCGCTCAACTCGATCGCCAAGCTGACGGTCGGCGAGGGGCCAAGTGAGATCCGGCGCATCGACGGCAAGCGGGTCGCGCTGGTGCAGGCAAACATCGGCGCCGGGTCGCTTGGCACGGCGGTCGATGCCGCAAAACGCACGCTTGGCCAAGGGATCGACTGGCCGGGGTACATGGACTTTCGCATCACCGGCCAAAACGAGGAATGGGAGCGCAGCCGCACGAGCCTCTACCTCGCGCTTGGCCTGAGCCTGTTTCTGGTTTACGTGATCATGGCGTCGCAATTCGAGTCGCTCGTGCAGCCGTTCATCATCATGTTCACCATCCCGATGGCATTCGTCGGCACGGTGCTGGGGCTGAAGATGCTCGGCATCAACCTGTCGGTGGTGGTGTTCCTCGGCATGATCATGCTGGCCGGCATCGTGGTCAATAATGCCATCGTGCTGGTGGACTATGCCAACACGCTGCGCGGCCGCGGAATGGCCCTGCGCGAGGCGATCGTCCAGGCCGGCTGCGTGCGGCTGCGCCCGATTTTGATGACCACTGCCACCACGGTGCTGGGCCTGTTGCCGATGGCGCTTGGCCTCGGGGACGGCGCGGAGATCCGCACGCCGATGGCCGTCGCCGTGATCTGCGGGCTGCTGACCTCCACCGTGCTCACGCTGCTGGTCATCCCAACGATCTATTATTTGTTCGGCCTAGCAGGCGAGCGCCTTTTCCAAGCCAAAGAGGAGTAGCTATGGAGACAAACAATCTGGCGACCAAACTCACGCGGTTGTCCCTTGGCCGGAAGGTCACTGTGTTTGTCCTGTTCTTGAGCATCCTCGCGGTGGGTCTCATCGCCACCGGCCGCCTCCCGCTGGAAATGTACCCCAAGGGCATGGAGGGGCACGGGATGGAGATCCGCACGGCATGGCGCTCGGGCGTCGCGCAGGAGTCGATGGAAAAACTAGGGCTCCCGATGGAGGAGGAGTTGAGCACCGTCCGCGGCATCGACTCGATGCACACGACCTGCTCGCAGACATCGGCCCGCGTGCGCCTGAGGTTCAAGCGGGGCACGGACATGGACGTGGCCTACCGCGAAGTGCGCGACCGGATGGAGCGGGCCTCGCTGCGGTTTCCCGAGGGCGTGAGTGACTACCGGATCAGCAAACACGACGGGGTGATGTCCACCATTTGCCGGCTGGTCATCGGGTACAGTGAGGATTCCGACCACTACGCCGTCATAGAGAAACACGTCATCCACCCGCTCCAGCGCATCGACGGCGTGGCCGATGTGGATTTAAGGATACGGCAGAAGGAGGTTCAGATTGAAGTCGATAAAGACCGGGCGGAGGCGTACGGGTTGAGCATCCACCGGCTCTCGCGGCGGTTGCGCGGGGATAACTTCACGCTGGCCAGCGGCACGGTGCGCGACGGCGGCAAAAAATATCTCCTCAAGTCGTCCAGCACATTCCACACGATGGAGGAACTGCGAACCATCCCCCTCACCGACACGGTCAACCTCAGTGATGTTGCCACGTTGAAATATGAGGTGGACGATCCGCACCACCACACCGAGCGGTGGAACGGGCAGGCATCGGTGACCGTCTCGATCCGGAAGGAAAGCGAGGCCAACACGGTGGAGGTGAGCGACCGGGTCGCCGCGGCCGTGAGACAGATCCAGCAGAACCCGGCGCTGGCCGGTTATCAGGTCAAGCTGTACCGAAACCACGGCGAGATCATCCGGAACCGCCTCAACAGCCTCCTCAACAACGGGATGCTCGGCGCCCTGCTGGCCGCGGTGGTCCTCTATTTTTTCATGCGCCAATTCCGGATGACGCTGATCATCGCCATGGCCATCCCGTTGTGCCTGCTCATCTCGACGACCATGATGTTTTTCGCCGGTGAAAGCCTCAACACGCAGACCATTCTCGGGCTGGTCATCTGTGTCGGGCTGCTGGTGGACAACTCGGTGGTGGTCGCGGAAAATATCCAGCGCCATTACATGGGCGGGCTGTCCCGGCGCGACGCCTGCCTCAAGGGGGTCGGCGAGATCGGCCTTGCCGTGACGACGGCCACCCTCACCACCGTCATCGTTTTCCTCCCGGCCCTGCTCATTGATGGCGAGATGCGCTTCATGCTNTACCGCTTGGCTTTGCCGGTGGTTTCCGCGTTGCTGGCCTCGCTTGGCGTTGCGCTTGTGTTCATCCCGCTCTGCGTTCACATGACCCTCCCCTCGGCGGCAACCGGCGCGCAGCGCTTGGCCAAGCCGAAACAAGCCGTCATCGACATGTGCCTCACTGCCGTTTACGAGAGGACATTCGCGAAGTTCAACCAATGGTGCAACCGGGCGCTTGGTTGCTTCCTGAAACGCCGGATCGACTTGGTCTTCATCTTGATTGTCCTGTTGTCGGCCACCTACTTTTACGGTTTCCAGCAAGTCGATTTCTCCGGCTCCCGCGAAGAGGAGATCGAGGAGTTCCACATGTCCTTCCGGTTCCCGGATCAATTCACGCTTGAGGATCGGGACGGCTATTTCGGGAGGGTGGAAAACATTGTGGAAACCAACAAGGTGGAGTTCGGGATCAGCAGTTACTCGATTCGCTACTCCAAGCACTCCGGTGAGTTTGAGGGAAACTTCGGCCCAAGCCGCACCAGTCAAATCCCCCGCGATGAGGTCGTGGAAAGGCTCTACGGCTTGTTCCCGGAGGTTCCGGGGTTGCGGGTGTACTACAGAGGCCAGGACCGGGGCGAGGAGCGCAACGACAGGAAGTCGGTCTATTACGTGCGCCTNGTGGGCGACGACCCCCAACTGCTTGAGTCCGTCGGCGAAAGCCTCAAGCCNGCCTTCGAGTCGCTCCCGGGCGTGGTGTCGCTGGAGGACAAGGATTCGGACGAGGCACCCAACGAGCTGGCTCTGGTCGTCGACCGGGAACTCGCCAGCTCCATCGGCGTCAGCCCGGACGCCATCGTCGGCGTGGTCAGCACGGCGTTGCGTGGCCGGTCCCTGCCCAGGTTCAACAGCAACGGCCGGCAGATCCCGGTTCGCATGCGCTTCAGCGAGGAGGATCGGGCCGGGCTGGACGACTTGAACAACTTCCTCGTGCGGACCGACGACGGCCGCTACAGCTCCATCGGGTCGCTCACCAAGCCGACCATGCTCAAGAGCGAGACCTACATCAGGCGCAACAATAAAAAAGTCAGCTACACGATCGGCATGAAGCTCAAGGCAGGCGAGGAACGCTCAGCCCGGCGGGCCATCGAGAATGCCCGGCGCAACATCGACCTGCCGGAGGGCGTCTCCTTCAGCGAAATCAAGATGACATTCAACGACGGCGAGGTCACCAGCAGCCTTGTCGCGATGGCGCTCTCGATCGTTTTCATTTACATGCTCATCGCGTTCCTGTTCGAGAGCATGCTGATGCCGCTCTCCATCGTGCTCACCATCCCGCTGGCGGCGATCGGCGCGGTGTGGCTCCACTACTTCACCAGCACGGGCATGGACGAGATGAGCCTCATCGGCGGCATCCTGCTGATCGGCGTGGTGGTGAACAACGGCATCGTGCTCGTCGATTACATCAACCGGCTTCGCCTCACCGGCATGGAGCGCACCGAGGCGCTGCTGCTCGCGACCCGGCACCGGTTCCGGCCGATCGTCATGACGGCGTTGACGACCATCTTCGGCATGATCCCGCTGACGCTGGCCTCCTCCAGCGAGCTGGGGATAAGCTTCAGGAGTTTCGGCTGCATGATCATCGGCGGGATGACCTCCGCGACGCTGTTCACCCTCCTGGCGGTGCCGGTATTTTACACGTTAATCGACGACGCNCGGCAGGCGTTGCAAAACACCTTGGCCAGCGTCCTCGGCCGCTCGCCCAAGCCAAGCCTGGCCAGCGAGTAACTTTCTCCGCTTGGCCAATGTACACTCCCGGACGGCTTCCCAACGCTGGCAACATTGACACTTGTTCGGCTTGGCGACACGTTCTCCCCCAGCGCTTGGCCAAGCGCTAATCAAATGGAATCCAACGAGCTAGCGGCACGGATCACGCGATTGTCCCTCAATCGCCGGGTGACGATGTTCGTGCTGTTCCTCACGATCATCATCGTCGGGCTGATCGCCTCGAGCCGCCTCAAGCTCGAGCTCTTCCCGCAAGGCTTCGAGGGCAGCTCCCTCTCGGTGCGCGTGCCGTGGAACGCCGCCGTGCCGCAGGAGGTGATGGATAAACTCGCCCTGCCGCTCGAGGAGGAGTTGAGCACCGTTCGCGGGCTGGACTCGATGCGCTCCTCCTGCTCCTCACGGGGCGCCTCCGTTTACCTGAACTTCAAGCAGGGAACGGACATGAGCATCGCCTACCGCGAGGTGCGGGATCGTGTGGAGCGGGCCAAGCTGCGCTTCCCGGATGATGTCGAGCGGGCTTACATCAACAAGATGGACATGTCAGGCTTCCCGGTCTGCATGATCGGCATCGCGTACGAGACGGACGGCGACCTGTACGACCTCGTCAACAAGCACATCATCATGCCGCTCTCGCGGATTGATGGCGTCGCCAGCATCGACACCAAGGGCCTCAAAGAAAAGGAGATCATCATCGAGGCCGACAAGGACCGCACCGAGGCGTACGGCCTGAACATCTACGAGCTCTCCCGGCAAATGCGGGGTGACAACTTCACCCTGGCCAGTGGCAATGTGCAGGACGGCGGCAAAAAATATCTCCTGAAATCGTCCAGCAGATTCCATACAATGGACGAGTTCCAAAACCTGCCGATCAGCACCAACGTCCTGCTCAAGGACATCGCCGTGCTGAAGTACGAGCCGGAGGAACGCTACTTCGCCGCCCGCGTGAACGGCAAGAAAGCCATGATGATCACGGTGGTCAAGGAGAGCGAAGCCAACACCATCGAGGTCTGCAGGCGCATCGAGGCCGAGGTGGAGAAGATCAAGCAGAACCCGGCGCTGGCGGGGTTCGACATGAAGATCCACATGAACCAAGGCGCCATCATTCTGGAACAACTCAACACCCTCTTCACCAACGGCGGCATCGGGGCCTTCTTCGCCGCCTGCGTGCTTTACATTTTCCTGCGCCGTGCCCGGATGACGCTGATCATCGCCGGGGCCATCCCGCTGTGCCTGTTCATCGCCGTGGCCACGATGTACTTCGCCGGCGAAAGCCTGAACCTGCTGACCATCCTCGGGCTGGTGTTGTGCATCGGGCTGCTGGTGGACAACTCCGTGGTGGTTGCCGAGAACATCCAGCGCCATTATCAGGCCGGCCTGCCACGCCGCGAGGCCTGCATCAAGGGCGTCCAGGAAATTGGCCTCGCCATCACCACCGCCACCCTCACCACGGTCGTCGTGTTCCTCCCGGCCGTGCTGGTGGAGGGCGAGATGCGCTTTTTCATGATGCGCCTGGCCCTGCCGGTCGTCGTGGCGCTGCTCGCCTCGCTCGGCGTCGCGCTGGTGTTCATCCCGCTCTGCGTGTACCTGACCCTCTCCACGCGAAAGACCGCAACGGACGCTTGGCCAAGGCGGCTCGCCGATGCCGCCCGCGCTTGGCTGGAAAAAATGTACGAAGCCTCCTTCGGCCGGTTCAACCGCTGGTACAACCGCGCGCTTGGCTTCTTCCTGAAACGCCGGCTCGACCTGGCTTTTCTCATGTTGATTCTCCTGGCCTCCACTGCTTTTGTGTTCGATAAAGTCGGCTTCGCCGTCCAGCAGGAGAAGGACATGGCGTCATTTCACCTGTCGTTCCGGTTCCCCAGCCGGTTCACCTTCGACGAGCGCACCGAGTACTTCAAGCAGGTCGAGAAGAAACTCAACGAGCGGAAGGAGTACTACGAGCTCGACGGGTTCATCGTCTTTTACAGCACCTGGTTTGGCCAGCTCGAGGGGTGGTTCGCGCGGGACCGAAAAGGCACCGTCCCCGCCCGGGAAGTCGCCGAGCGGATTTACAAGGAACTGCCCAAGATCCCCGGCCTGAAAATCGATTACCAGCAGTTCGGCGAGGGAGAGGAAAAACAGGATGAAAAGAAACAGCACTACATCCGGCTCTCCGGCCAAGACCCCGAGCAGCTCGATGCGCTGGCCGACAAGCTCAAGCCGCTCTTCCGGAACATCCCCGGCGTGGTCGCCCTCAAGGAGCGCGACGACGAGACCCCCAACGAGCTGGCCCTGCTCGTCGACCGCGACCGCGCCAGCTCCATCGGCGTGAACCCCACCACCCTTGCCGGCACGGTCAGTTACGCCCTGCGCGGCAGCACGCTTCCCCGCTTCAACAGCGACGGCCGGCAAATCCCCGTTCGCATCCGCTACAGCGAGGAGGATCGGGCCGAGTTGGCGGACTTGAACAACTTCCTCGTGCCCACCGAGGACGGCCGCTTCAGCACCATCGGCTCACTCACGCGGCCGGCCATGCTCAACAGCCCCCGCTACATCAGCCGCACCGACAAGCGCGTCAGCTACACCATCGGGCTGGAACTCGAGAGCGGCAAAGAAAAGGAAACCCGCAAGGCCATCGAGGCAGTCAAGCGCAACATCGACCTGCCCGAAGGCATCACCTTCAGCGAAGTGCGGCGCCGCTTCGACATGGAGCAAATCTTCAACGGCGTGTTCGCCCTCGTCTTGGCCATCGTTTTCATCTACCTGCTCATGGCGTTCCTGTTCGAGAGCGTGATGATGCCCCTCTCCATCGTGCTGACCATCCCGCTCGCAGCGATCGGCTCGGTGTGGATTCATCTCATCGCCGGCAAGGAGATGGACTTCCTCGGCATCATCGGCTGCGTGCTGCTCGTCGGCGTCGTGGTGAACAACGGCATCGTGCTCATCGACTACGCCAACCGCCTCCGCCAAGCCGGCATGGAGCGCACACAGGCCCTGCTCAAAGCCGCCGAGCACCGATTCCGCCCGATCGCCATCACCGCCCTGACCACCATCATCGGCATGATCCCGCTGACCCTCAGCGCGTCCAGCGAAATGGGCATGAGCTACAAAAGCTTTGGCCTGACCCTCATCGGCGGCATGGCCTCCGGCACCTTGCTCACCCTCCTCGTCGTCCCCGTGTTTTACACCCTGTTCGACGACGCCCAACTGGCAGTCCGCAACACCTTGGCCAGCGTCATCAGCCCCTTGGCCAAGCCGGCCACAGCCAAATAACCCCCGCCCCGCTTGGCCAAGCGCAGCGAAAGCGCGAAAATCGAACGAATGTTTTTTTGGGGAGCGCACGCGCCTCCGCGTGCTGCCTTGGGCGCCCCGCCCGAGGCCAGTCGGCCGCAAGGCAACCCCTCAATGATTCCGGTGGGACACCGGAATCCACACGCGAGGCGCGTGTGTCCCCCTCGGCTCCCTCTCCCAGCGGGAGAAAGTGACGCACGGCAACATGCAAGGGCCGGGGAGAGGGAGAACGCATGGAGTTGTAACAGCTCGTNGTGCATTATTGCCTCGTCGAATCAATAAAAAGCCCAAAAAAGGGCTTGTCACGACGGGTTTTTCCGGTACGCTTCGCAGCCCCTTTCAGCAAGGGAGGCACAAAATGTCCAGAGTTTGTCAATTAACCGGCACCGGCCCCGTCACAGGGAGCCGCATTCGCCGCAGCGGTAAAGCCAAGAAAAAAGGCGGCATCGGCATGCACGTCACCAAGGTTGTGAAGCGCCGTTTCCTGCCCAACCTGCAGCGCGTCAAGGCCATCATCGACGGCGAGGTGAAGTACATCCGCGTCACCGCCAAGGCCATCAAGAAAGGCCTCGTCACCAAGCCGCCCAAGCGCACTTGGAAAAAGGCCGACGCCTAAGCCAAGCCAACAACGAATTTGAAGGGACTCGAAAGAGTCCNTTTTTTTGCGCCCAAGCGGGAGAAACCGCGAACAGACACGAATGGACGCAAATTAAGGAGTTAAACGCAGGACACCAAAAATCAAACATGGATGGAGAAGATGGACAGGATTTCTTTTTTCATCCTGTGCATCCTGTCTATCGATGTTAAATCGAAAACTCACCACGAAAATCTGTGCGAGTCCGTGTCCCAACTTGAAACTTGAAATTGTTTGACCTCCTCTTGGCCAAGCGCGTCGGTCACCTTCTCCAGCGCACCGCACTTGCAATACTCATACTGGGTCTGGCGCAAAAGGGCATCGATCCGCTTGGTCATCCGCCGCATGCTGCCGTATTCAAACTTCGTGGTGTGGCCTGCCATGGCTGTTTTGCTCTCGTTCGCTGGTGAGTGTTGGCCGCTGGCTTCGGGTTGTCAAATATCGCGTTTAAAGATCAACATGCTGGGTGATTTTGTCGATGACGTTACTTGTCAATAACAAGAACCGACCCCTTTTCCGCCCCTCCCTACACCGAACAATGGAAGTGAAAACCCAGAACCAAGTCTCTCATGACAGTTGGTACAAAGAATGGGGGCACTCCAGTCATGGTGAACCATTCTCGAGGATCATCCTGCGTGCGCGTAGCTGTCCATCTATTGTCAATTGTTGGGACTGACCCCGTCACGTCATGCGCCGCCCGCAGAGGAATGCCTTTTCTCCAAAGGCAGCAGCACGCCAAACATAATGGCCAAACGTGCCATCCAAGAGTATAGGTTCTGACCATT
>JGI26061J44794_1001219_pt1 | contig 10618 bp, 5 predicted proteins | sample MarorgKNORR_S2LV_5_FD_44794 | JGI IMG/M metagenome (IMG submission 44794) | reverse complement strand
GAATTCTAAATTGATACCACTTTATATTTGCTGTGTTTCCGTTTGGTAAAGTTACATTCCTTTCTTTTCTGTCAACGATAAACGTATTGTTAGGATTGGCAAGGCTTATTGGCGTTATCTCCATTTCGTATTCAAAATAACTATCAATCGTGTTCATGGTATTGTCACGATTTATATCTTCAACATCTGGTTGCGTTGTTGAGCCACGATTGGTATCTGTAAAAGTGTCTGGCGAATTTCCTTCTAAACCATTATATTGTTTGTAACGCTCAAAAATATTTCCATCAGTATTTAAAAAGTAGGTGTAATTATCGTTTGAAGGATCTTCTAATCCTTGAAATGGGATAATTTCAGAAACCAAAGATGATTTTTCGTCGGCATCACTATAACCATCAAAACCAACATCTTGATTATTTCTCTCCTGTCCAAGAGTTGAAAAGGCATAAATCAAGGATTGATTTTGAGGTATCGCCCAATCGGTTCCTGAATTTAAAAGCGACGATATATCTCCATCTTCAGGCAATCCGTTTTCGTATTGTTTTTTACCGTCCTTTAATACATCTTCCGAAATATTTCCAAGGTTAAAGGTTAATTTCCCTCCAGGATTTGAAGGGTTATTTAAATAAGGATCCATTAACCAAAATTCAATATATTCTACATTTGCCTGTTCAAAATCGGTTGATGTTAATTGTCTTGTAATTCCTGCCCAACTATTTGTTGGGTTTGTCAAAGTTCCTGTAGGAATATCAATATTTGCTGACTGAAAATTATAAGGTCCTCTTTCAGTAGGATAATACGTTAAATCTAGAGAGTTAATAACAGTAGTTTGCCCTTGCACTAAATCTATTTCCGGAAATATTTCATCTATAAAAATGCGTCTTGTATATAAATCGGAAATATCATTATCAGTTATGTCACCAGGTCTTTGGCTACTATAAAACATAGGGTCGATTGAGTACCAATTTAATAGTGCGCGATCGAAACCATTTTGTATACCATTATTATCTTCTGGTTCACTGTAAATTCTCCCCAATCCTAATGGGCGACTTGATAAAAACCAAGCTTGAGGAGATAAAAGGCTTATAGCATTTTGTGTGCCTTCAAAATCATCGATATAAGAGGTGGATTCACCTGTAAAATCTGATCCTTTAGGCGACCCAGGAAGTAAATATGCGAATTCCCCTCTTACAGATAAATTTGACGGAACATCAGTATCAATGTTAGGCAACTTATTGGCAAGACGAGTTAAAAAAGGTACTTCGGTAGAAAAATTACCATTGATTCCAAAAATAGAATTATTTATAGGTTCGGTTCCTAAATTTGCTTTATGAGTTATTGGCCTTTCGTTTAAGTTTAAGAATGTAGCACCCAAAACAAAACTTTCGTTAAACTGATGTTCGACATTAAAACCTGTAAACCGTTTGGTTTGTTGACCAAACACAGCATTGTTTTCGACTGATACTTGTATAGGTATATTTGATGCTTGTAAAGCTGGATCTAATATTTGAACAGTTCCTAATTGGTAATTTACTGTATAGTCTACACCTTCAATTAAAACCCTTCCGCCTGCAGTTACTTTAACCGAGCCTCTTGGCACATTAAATGCTCCNATTGGTATGCCAGAACCTCCAGATGATTTATAACGTCCTTTAATTTGAAACTTGTTCTTTTCGCCATCTTCTAAAGCTGCTGTTTTAGTTTCTTTATAAAGTGTTCGATACACATATTTTTTTTGATTCGCATTATAATCGGCTGTAATACTTTCGTTTCCATCGTAATTTTCACTTATATTTAACCTCAATTTTTCGAATAAATAATTTCCAAAGGGTTCTACATTTGTGAAAATAATTTTTCCGTTTCGCTGAATGACAGTAATACCTGGAACAAAATCGAAAAAACCGTCTCCATTAGTTTGCGAATCGTTATTGAAATTTAATTTATCAAGATTAAAAAATCTCAATAATGGTGTTTCCTCAATCGGATCTTGATTAGGTGCAGGTGTTGGAAATGGTGTACCATCTACTGGAGTAATAAAATTTAATGGTGATGTTTCGGTATAGAAAATATTTAATTTGAAATCTTCCTTGCTTAATTGAAATGAACCTGTGTTATAAATGTTCTTCATCATTAAATTCCAAATAGGTTCGGCAACACTTGTAATTGTACTTTTTAGCATTTTAAGAATTAAACTGTTTGTATTAATAATTGGGTTGCCTGTATTAACGTCTTCAGTCACTTCGGTGGCATCAATACCATCATTAGCAAATTCACCTACTTGAAAAACTTTGTTACCTACAGTAAACTGAAATGCTACTGCTAAAATTTCATCGTTTTGTAAGCGCTGATTTAAAGAAATATATCCTAATTGTGTATTTAATGTGTATTCTCTTCCTTCTTGAAGTTTTCTAGCATTTTCTAATTTTCCATAATCAAACCCTTCGTTTACTCCTGGAACTAAAATTCCTGCTTGTACTGTTGCAATATTTCTTATAGCTTCTGTAATTTGAGATCCTGGGCCACCAATATTTGTTGGATCGTAGGCATTATTAGGATTTTCAGGAAAAGCGGCTGGATTAGGTGTTAAAATATTTACAGACGAACCTATTTTTCTTGGGTCGGATTCTCCTAAATCCTGAAGGGCAACAATATTTCTTACATTATCTGTTTGGGTTGTTCTATTAGTTACCCAAACTTCAATCCTTGTAATTTGTAAGCCTTGGTTGTTTATATAAGGATAGGTCAATAAAGCCTTATCGTATGTGTCTCTAAAATATTGTGCCAGAAAAAAGTGCCTGTTCTCGTCGTAATCTAATCCAAAAAACTCAAACTCTTCTAAGGTTCCTCCTCCTTGGGCTACAACCGTTCTTGTTTCTGATTTTTGCTCGGAAAATACAGCGGTTATCCTTGTTTTTCCAAATTGAAGTTCTGTTTTTACACCAAACAAACTCTGAGCTCCAGTTATTAACGAACTGTTTAATGGCATACTAACATTACCAATTTCAATTTTTTGTAGAATATCATCTTCAGTTGGTGTGTATTCCAACTTAAATAAATTTTGAAAATCGAAAGTTGACTGGGTATCGTAATTTGTTGTTACCTGTAATCGCGTCCCTACTTTTCCTAATAAACTTAAACTGATTCGTTGGTCGAAATCAAAAGTAAAGTTGCTTCTGTTTCTTGGCGAAAACGATGGGTTATCTTGTTTGGTAAATAGTATACCTAAATCCATTTCTATACTTCCTTGTGGAATTACTTCAATGGTATTGCTTCCAAAAATGGTTTCAAAAAAATTGGAGTTTACATAAAACTCCGGGATAAGATTTTTTTGTAATTCTTCCGATCCTTCTTTTTTTCCATCAAAAGCATCAATTTTTTGTTTGTAATAACTTTTTAAAGCTTCTTGACCCAATAGTTTATAATACTCTTCTGGCGACAATATTAAAGGATAGTTAATATTAAAATTTCCAATGCTTTCGGTATATATGTATCTGTCTGTTTTTGGATCGTAAGTATATTTTGAAACGATACTATTAGGATTTGGCATTAATAAATTTCCGAAAGAAAAACTTGTACTTGTAGAATCTTTTACTTTAGTGTTAGGTATTTGCTGTGCAAAAATTGTCGTGCAAAAAACCAACATAATACTGGTAAGCACATATTGTAGGGCAAATTTATAAATTGTGCTGTTGGTAGTTTTCAATATAAATTATAATTTTTTTAAAGCCTCTTTTATTATAGTTTCTATATTAGCGTCTTTATTAGCAGCTATTATTATATCTACAACTNNATTGGATTGCTTCTTTGTATAGCCAAGAACATCTAAAGCAGATAACGCTTCTTCTTTATTAGTATTGCTTATAGAAATTGAACCTTCATCTATATCATAAATCTTTAAAACTTTATCTTTTAATTCTATTATTACACGTTGTGCGGTTTTTAGTCCTATTCCTTTTACAGATTGTATTAATGCAATATCTTCTATGGCAATACCTTCTCTAACTTGTTTAGGCGATAATGAAGACAACATTGTACGAGCAATATTAGTTCCTATACCACTTACCGAAATTAACAAACGGAAAATTTCACGTTCAGACAATGAAGAAAACCCATATAAGGTATGCGAATCTTCTTTTACTTGCAGGTGTGTATAAAGGCGTAAATTTTCTTGATCTGGAATTTGAGAATAGGTATGCAAAGAAATGTTTAAATGATAGCCAACTCCGTTACAATCTATCACAACATTAGTAGGATTTTTTTCAATAAGTTTTCCTTGAATATGTGTAATCATTAATTACGTTTTGTTATCGTTTCAAATGTAATAAAATTATGTAACTAATCATTGTCTAGAGTTTAAAGTATTTAAAGAGCTCTTTTCTGCTTCTTTTGTGCGTCTATTACTGCAATGGCTGTCATATTTACAATTTCATCTACACTTGCATCTAATTGTAAAATATGAACAGGCTTTTTCATTCCCATCATAATTGGACCAATGTTTTCTGATTGATTAANTTCTTTAAGAAGTTTATATGTAATATTAGCTGCATCTAAATTAGGAAAAATAAGCGTATTTACTTTTTTATNGGTCAGTTTGGAAAATGGAAAACGATCNATACGCATTTTTTTATTTAAGGCAAAATCTGTTTGCAATTCGCCATCCACAATTAAGCTCGGAAAATACCTGTGTAAATATTTTACTGCATCTCTAACTTTTGAAGCCTTTTCGTTAACAGACGAACCGAAATTCGAGTAGGATATCATTGCGATTATGGGTTCTATACCAAACATCTTTACTGTAGTGGCTGTCATTTGCGCAATCTTGGCAAGGTCTTTTGCTGTTGGATCTATATTAATCGATGTATCACTTAAAAATAAAGGGCCTCGCTCTGTCATTAATACATTTGTGGTAGCAATCCTCGAAGCACCTTTGTCCAGACCAATTAATTCTAACATTGGTTTTACAACTGATGGATAATTTCTGGAATATCCTGAAATTAAGGCATCGGCATCACCTTCGTTAACCATCATTGCAGCAAAATAGTTTCGCTCTCTCATCAGTTTTCTGGCACTATGCAAAGTTATGCCTCGTCGTTTACGTTGTCCCCAATATATTTTTGCATATGCATCTTTTCTATCTCCTTCGGCATCACTTTTAGGATCAATTATAGGGACTTCAGCATCAAATTCTATTTCCTCTTTTAACTTTTCAATTTTATCACGTCGTCCTAATAAAATTGGTTTAGCGATGCCTTCATCATACACTATTTGAGCTGCTTTTAGTACCACTAATTGGTCAGCTTCAGTAAAAACGACACTCTTAGGTTCTAATTTAGCTCTGTTATGTAATAATCGTACTAATTTATTATCGCTTCCTAATCTCTCCAAAAGAGATTCTTCATATTTCTTCCAATTTGCTATTGGTTCTTTTGCTATACCACTTTCCATTGCAGCTTTTGCTACAGCTGGAGGTACAACGGCTATTAATCTTGGGTCGAAGGGTTTAGGGATAATATAATCTTTCCCAAACGTTAATCGTGTTTTTCTATAGGCTACATTTACTTGTTCCGGTACTGGTTCTTTTGCCAAATTGGAAAGTGCCAGTACGGCGGCTTTTTTCATAGCTTCATTTATTCCAGTCGCCCGAACATCTAATGCTCCCCTAAAAATAAATGGAAATCCTAAAACGTTGTTTACCTGATTTGGATGATCGCTGCGTCCTGTTGCCATAATTATATCATCGCGTGTATCGATTGCTAGTTGATAAGCAATTTCTGGATCTGGATTTGCCATAGCAAAAACTATTGGGGTTTTCGCCATTGCTTTTATCATGTTGGGAGTAACGATATTTGCCTTTGACAAACCAATAAATACATCAGCTCCATTCATAGCTTGCTCTAAAGTGTCTATTTTTCTGTCAGTAGCAAATTCCGCTTTTTGTACGCTTAAATTATCTCGGTCTTTTCTAATAACACCTTTGCTATCCAGCATCACAATATTCTCATTTCTTGCCCCAAAAGATTTGTACAATCGTGTACAAGAAATAGCAGCAGCACCAGCACCACTTATAACTAACTTTACATCTTCGATGTTTTTATTTGCAATTTCTAAAGCATTTAGCAATGCAGCTGCCGATATAATTGCTGTACCGTGTTGGTCGTCGTGCATTACAGGAATATCCAGCTCTTCTTTTAAGCGTCTTTCTATTTCAAAAGCTTCTGGTGCTTTAATATCTTCAAGGTTAATCCCTCCAAAAGTTGGAGCTATCATTTTTACTGTTTGAATAAACTCATCGACATCTTNGGTATTAACTTCTATGTCGAACACATCTATATCTGCAAAAATTTTAAAGAGTAAGCCCTTACCTTCCATTACAGGTTTGGAGGCCTCTGGACCAATATTTCCTAATCCTAAAACTGCAGTTCCGTTAGAAATTATAGCCACCAAATTTCCTTTAGCTGTGTATTTGTAAACATTCTCTTTATCCTTTTCTATTTCAAGACAAGGCTCTGCTACTCCTGGAGAATACGCTAAAGACAAATCTCTTTGTGTTGCATATTTTTTTGTTGGTACAACTTTAATTTTTCCTGGAATTGGTTTGGAATGGTATATTAAGGCTTCTCGACGCTTGCTTTGTTTGCTCATATTATTGTTTCTTATATGAATTTACAAATGTAAGCGTTTTTAAGAGGAAAGATAATAGAAAAAAGAAAATAGACTTAGGTTTAACGTGATTGGAAAATTACTTCGATGGTGAAATAGATATTAAATTTTAACTTTTCAAAAACTCTATATTTCTTGTTAAGCCAGAAAATTTAGTGCGTTTTACTGCGGATTCTTTAAACACTTTTTTGAATACATCTTCAGTGATCTCTTCCCAATCTTTTTTAGTCATAGATAATAGTTCGGGATGTGGATTAAAAAGTGGTTCGTTATGTGGTTTTGAAAACCGATTCCAAGGGCACACATCTTGGCAGATATCACAGCCAAACATCCAATCATCAAATTGTCCTTTAAATTCTGTTGGAATATTCTCTCTTAATTCTATTGTAAAATACGAAATACATTTGCTACCATCTACCACATAAGGTTCAACAATAGCTTGTGTTGGGCAAGCATCTATACATGCTGTACATTCGCCACAATGGTCGGTTGCCGGTAAATCGTATTCTAAATCTAAATCGATAATAAGCTCGGCAATAAAATAAAAAGATCCTACTTGTTGTGTTAGCAAATTACTGTGTTTACCAATCCAACCCAAACCTGATTTTGCTGCCCAGGCTTTGTCAAGCACAGGAGCTGAATCTACAAAGGCTCTTCCATACACTTCGCCAATTTCTTCTTGAATAAACTGTAATAATTGTTTGAGCTTATCTTTAATTACAAAATGATAATCTGTACCATACGCATATTTTGAAAGCTTAAAACTGTTTTGATTTTGTTCCTCTTGTGGAAAATAATTTAACAATAATGAAATAACACTTTTTGAATCTTGCACCAATTTTGTTGGGTCTAATCGCTTATCGAAATGGTTTTCCATATACTGCATTTTGCCATGCATATTCTGGTTTAACCATTTTTCTAAACGTGGTGCTTCTTCTTCTAAAAATTGTGCTTTGCTAATACCACAAGACAAAAAACCGAGGCGTTTGGCTTCGGTTTTTATGAGTTGGGTATGTCTTTCTATTACAGTCAAAAACAAATAATTGATATCGCTAATGTACAATTATCTTTTGTTATTGTTATTGAACAAAAAAAAGGAAACTAAAATAATAGCTTCCTTTTTTATGCTTATTCCTGTATTATTACCCATTAAAAATAAATTTGTGTTATTAATCTTGCTTAATAATACTTTTTGTATAAACCTGTAACGGTTATCTAGGACTAGTCAGTATGTTGCCTTTTTAGATTCAAAATTAGCACTTTGGCGTAAATTTTAATTGTAATCCAACAGGTTTTAATGTGATTAAAGGATTAACTTTAATCACATTGTTATTAGTTGAAATATCGAACCTTTTAATAATTTCATTGATTACCAAAATCATTTCATAGATTGCAAAATCATTACCAATACATAGTCTTGGTCCAGCCCCAAAGGGAAGGTAGTATCCAGATTTATGCCTTTGATTATCTTCAATAAATCGTTCCGGAATAAAGTCATCAGGATTTTTCCAATAAGATACACTTCTATGTAACTCATAAATTGAAATCCCTATAATAGTTCCTTTCTTTAAAAAATAATCTCCAAGTTGGTTGTCTTTAACTGCTACTCTATCTGTAATCCACGCTGGTGGATACAATCGTAAACTTTCATCAATACAACTCCTTGTAAATTTTAACTTTAAAATTGTATCTAAAAGTGAACTATTGGTTGATTCAACTATATCTACTTCTGCTTGAATCTTTTTTAAGGTGTCTTGATTTTGAGCAAGTAACTTTAATGTAAATGTCAAAGCATTTGCTGTGGTTTCATGTCCTGCTACAAAAAGAATTAATATTTCATCTATAAGTTGATTATTCGTCATTGATAAACCATCTTCATATTTTGCATTTAATAGCATCTCCAGTAAATCATCATGAGATTCTTTGGATTGTTTTCGGTTTTCAATAACAGCATTGATTATGTCCCTGCTTTCCTTAACCAATTTCATATGATACCTAATGTCACCTTTTAAAACATACCATAGTTTTTTGTGAGGCTGTCTAATTTCTTTTACAATAAACTGTTGAAGCTGCTCTATTATCACTTGTAATCTCCTTAAAGTTTTCTTTTCAGCTGAATAATTGAATAATGATTTAGCTACAACTTCAAATGCTAATTCATGCATTATTGGATATAAGTCAACATATGTATCTGTTTCTATCTTATCAACTTGTTCCCTAATCGTATTATTTATAATCGAAACCAAATTTTTTATTTTTTCTTTATGAAAACCAGGTTGTATTAATCGACGTTGCTTTAGCCAATATTCTCCACTGGATGTAAGCAATCCATAACCAATATATTTAGATAAGAATTTGGTTTGAATTTTAGATTTATGATATATTTTATGTTGCTTTTGAAGAATCTGTTTTGATAATGTTGCATTGCGTGTTAATATTACTCGGCCACGAAATGGTGATATGACCGAAAAAGAATCGTCATGCATATCAAACCATTTTTTATAAAAAGGAATTGGATTTTTATTAATGGCTGTCGAGTTAAATAAAAACTTATAAAAAGGAACTTTATTTGGATATTTGTATTGGGACATTAAAACAACCCTCCTTGTGTTGCACCTTTTACTTTACCTAAATGTTTATATGCTAATTCTGTGACCTCACGACCACGAGGAGTACGCATAATAAAGCCTTGTTGAATTAAAAAAGGTTCGTAAACTTCTTCAATGGTTTCCACACTTTCACTTACTGCTGTTGCAATGGTTGTAATCCCAACTGGACCTCCTTTAAATTTATCGATAATAGTGGTTAATATTTTGTTATCCATCTCATCCAAGCCATAAGCATCCACATTAAGCGCCTTTAAACTAAATTTAGAAATTTCAACATCAATTTTTCCATCACCTTTTATTTGTGCGAAATCACGAACACGACGTAATAATGCGTTTGCAATTCTTGGTGTTCCTCTGCTTCGTCCCGCAATTTCAATGGCAGCTTCCATAGAAATTGGAACATTTAAAATATGCGCACTACGTTGTACTATTGAAGTTAATATTTCGGTATTATAATATTGTAATCTGCTACTTATCCCGAAACGCGCTCGCATTGGTGCTGTTAACAATCCTGAACGCGTTGTTGCGCCAACCAAAGTAAAAGGGTTTAAATTGATTTGAACCGTTCTTGCATTTGGTCCAGATTCAATCATGATATCGATTTTATAATCTTCCATTGCAGAATATAAATACTCTTCAACAATCGGACTTAACCGATGAATCTCATCTATAAACAGCACATCACGCTCTTCCAGATTTGTGAGTAATCCTGCGAGGTCTCCCGGTTTGTCTATAACTGGACCAGAAGTAACTTTAATCCCAACTTGTAATTCGTTTGCCAGTATATAAGCTAATGTTGTTTTTCCTAATCCCGGAGGNCCATGAAATAAAGTATGGTCTAAAGCATCGCCTCGCTTATTGGAAGCTTCAACAAATATTTTAAGGTTTTCTAAAATCTGATCTTGTCCTGCAAAATCGTCGAAAGAAAGTGGTCTTAAAGCTCTTTCTATTTCTTGTTCTTCGGGAGAAAAATCTTCGTTTGTTGGATTTAGGTTTTCGTTCATCTTAACTTCCTGCGAAGGCAGGAATCTTTTAAGTTATCTATTCTGCAATTTTAAATAACTATTTACAAAAAATCTATAAATTAATCGAAATAATTTCAGCACAAGCAAATATAACGAAAAACCTTTCCGATTCCGATAACTATCGGAAGGAAAGGCTTTAATTGTATTTTAAAATCTTGAGGCAACTTCTCTTGATGAGATTCCCTCCCAATAGCTATCGGGATTCGTGGGAATTTTAGTGTTGAAGCTCTTCTTCGCCTTCTTTTAAGGGCACGTTTTGAGGTACAAAATCTTCATCATGCCCTGGTTTACTATAATCGTAAGGCCAACGATATACATGTGGAATTT
>JGI26061J44794_1001213_pt1 | contig 10648 bp, 6 predicted proteins | sample MarorgKNORR_S2LV_5_FD_44794 | JGI IMG/M metagenome (IMG submission 44794) | reverse complement strand
ACCATTCTTTTTTTCCCAGGGCTGAAATTTATACCAGTCTGAAGTCCAGGGAGAAACCTGCCATGCTGTTTGAATATCCCAAGGCCAGGTCCCAACGAGGCTTTCCACCGTTGGATCATTTGCTGTATCCCCATTAAAAAATCGTTCGGGGAATATTTGATACCAAATCGCCTCTTGAGCCCAATCAGGCCCCTCAGCATTTATGAATGCAACGCTAAATAATGATAAGCAGAATATGAATCGCATTAAAAGTATTTGGATAAATGATTATAAAAATTAGTAACTCACTATTGAGTTACTGTTTATAACTTAAGTATATTCAAGTGAACGTCTCAATGAAATTACAAAAACATATTCAATTATTAAAATAATGGCATCTACTAATATAGAAATTATAAGCTTATTAGAAAAATTCGGTTTTTCAACGAATGCAGCAAAGGCATATATTAGTTTGCTGCATAATTATCCAGCCACTGGTTATGAAATCAGCAAAGATGCCGGCATCCCCCGGTCTGCAATTTATGCCACATTAAACCGTATGGAAAAAATGGGTATTGTGAATTCAGAAGGTGATTATCCCAAAAAATTTATCTCCCTAGCCCCTTCTTCGCTCATTGAACATTTGCAAAATTTGCATGAAGACCAACTGGAGGGATTAAAAACAGCTTTGGACAATTTAGAATTGAATGAAGAAGCGTTTGATATTTGGCATATTCATGGATATGACAATCTAATTTATAAAATGCGTGAAGCAATCGCCAATGCGACTTCATCGGTTATTATTAATGTTTGGAATAGAGAATTAGAAAAAGTGGGTAAAGAGTTGAAAACCGCCCAGGCGCGAAATGTAGATATTATCATATTTTCATTTTCTGAAATAAGCAATCCTATTGGCTCAACAATATCTTATCATTTGAAAGAAAAAGATCTTCAACAAATTTGGAAACCCAAAATTNTTTTGGTCATTGATCATAAAATTACAATTATGGGCAGTGCGTCTCAGCAAAATGGGCGTGCAATTTGGACCTCAAACCCTGCAATAACAAAAATTGCTTCAGATTACATTATTCTGGATATCACTTTAGCCGGTCAGCGCCTTGACATAGATATTAATCCACTTGTCAAAAACATTATGCAAAAAGATGAGTTTGATTTGGACAGATTGATTGATCAAGCGAAAAGTAAAAACTAACCCAATTAATTAATATATAAGGAATATTTATTGAAATTTTTCCCGAGAGAAAGCGGTGTTCTTCTGCATATATCATCACTTCCCGGTCCCTATGGGATAGGAGAAATTGGTCCCCATGCTTTTCGTTTTTTAGATAGTCTGGCTGAAATGGGGCAAAGCTTATGGCAAATATTGCCTACGGGTGACACGGGGTCGTGTCCTTCTCCGTATACTACTGTTTCCGCATTCGCAAATAATCCAATGTTGATCAGTGTTGACGTTCTCGTGGAAGATGGGTATTTAAATAAGAGCGATTTAAATAAATTGCAAAAATATCCTCAATATAAAGTTGATTTTAATAAGGTTTTTCAGGATCGAAATAAGATTCTTAACTTGGCATGTAATCGGTTTTTTGATAGAGCGTCTAAAGCGGCAAAACAGGCATTTGAATTATTCTGTACAGAAAATGATTCCTGGTTAAACATCTATACCCTGTTTCTAACACTGAAAAAAATTCATCCTAATAAAAATTGGACAGACTGGGGAAAAAAGCATTCTTCTTATCATGAAAATGAATTGGACGAAATAGGCGAACGGTTTCAGCCCTTTATCCAAAAGCTAAAAATTCAGCAATTTTTATTTTACACTCAATGGCAGCGATTAAAAAAATACGCCCATAAAAATGGAATTCGCATCGTGGGCGATATTCCAATTTATATTTCCCATGATAGCGCTGATGTGTGGGCAAATCCTGAATTATTTAAATTGGACGAACATGGTTTTATGAAATTTCAATCTGGCTGTCCACCGGACTTTTTTCTTGAAGATGGTCAGGTATGGGGACATCCAATTTATGATTGGGATGTACATGAAAAATCAAACTATGCATGGTGGATTGCCCGTTTTAAACAGTTGTTTACCTTAGTGGATGTTGTTAGAATAGATCATTTCAACGGGTTTGCTAAATATTGGGAAATATCCATGGATCAGTCAAATGGTTCAATTGGCAAGTGGGTCAAGGGGCCGGGAGAAACATTATTAAGTGCTGTCAAAAAGAATATCGGGTCTAAACCCATCATCGCAGAAGATTTGGGTGAAGCGGCTGAAGATTCCCGACCATTGAAAGAAATGTTTAATATTCCCGGTATGAAAATATTGCAAATGTCTTTTGGAAATAATGAATCATTCAGTGGCTCTATTCCTGCATTAGATCAAAAAAATATTGTTGTTTATACCGGCACCCACGATAACGATACATCGATTGGCTGGTTTAAAGCCAAACCCGGAAAAGGAAATATTCAATCAACCGCTGAAATTGCCAAGGAAAGAAAACAGACCTTAGATTTATTGGGTACGGACGGTTCTGAAATCAATTGGGATTTCATTTCCTATGCGTTGAATTCAAAAAGCAATACAGCCATTATACCGCTGCAAGATATTCTGGGACTGGATTCAAAAGCGCGAATGAATATACCAGGCACGATAGCGGGGAATTGGGAATGGCGGTTCCAAAAAGATCAATTGACAAAACCAATAATGAAACGAATGAAAATATTGACTGAAAAAAGTAACAGGCTGCATAAATAATCACCATGACTGAATCACAGATTAGAATTGCATATTTTTCAGCTGAAATTGGGATAAGTTCCAGCCTTCCCACCTACAGCGGGGGCTTGGGTGTTTTAGCAGGAGATCATATTAAAGCGGCGGCGGATGAAGGGCTACCCCTATGCGCCATTACATTACTGTATAAAGAAGGATATTTTAAACAGCGCATCGATGAAGAAGGGAATCAAACGGAAACTTATCCCAAATTTGACCCGGAACCACTATTAAAAAAATTAGACTTTACCTTTCCACTCCACCTGCGGGATAGAGATGTCCAAATAGAAGTGTATCGATTGGATTACACCGGTCTCAATGGCCATAACCTGCCCATATATTTTATGGATACGGATTTAGAAGAGAATCGTGACGAAGATAGAATTATTTCTTTACGTCTTTACTCCGGGAATAAAGATGACAGAATATTGCAAGAAGCCATTTTAGGCTTTGGCGGTATTCAACTGTTGAAACGTCTTGGTATCATGGAAAATATTGAAACATTCCACATGAATGAAGGGCATTGTTCATTTCTGACATTAGAATTGTTGAGAGAATACAACGATGAAAGATGTGTGCGAGAAAAATGTCATTTTACCACCCATACGCCTGTTGCCGCCGGTCATGATCATTTTTCATTAGAGCGGGTAAAGAATCTGCTCCATGACTTAATCCCGGAAAATTTTAATTTGCCTTCATTGGTTCAAAATAGCCGATTACACATGACTGAATTGGGGCTTCATTTCAGCCGGTCAGCAAACGGTGTGTCGGCGTTGCATGGCCAAGTGGCCCAAAAACAATTTCCCCAAGTTCAAATCGGACACATTACCAATGGCGTCTATCATCCCTATTGGATTTGCCCGCAATTTCGTGAATTATTCGATGATTTTTTACCCGGGTGGAGACGGGATGGTGAGAAATTATTAAATGTGGATTCCATACCGAATGAGAAACTTTTAATGGCTCATGCAAAACGTAAACGATCATTATTAGGATATGCCAATGCCCAGGTTCAAAAAGCGTTGAGCCGTCAAGTGTTAACCATTGGATTTGCCCGTCGAGCGGCAACGTATAAACGGGCCCATTTATTGTTTTCGGATATGGATCGATTGGTCAAATTATCCCAAGGGCAGATACAATTTATTTTTGCCGGCAAGGCTCATCCTAAAGATGATCACGGGAAAGACATCATTCGGGAAATAGTTTCCAATTCGAATAAATTATATGGGAAGGTAAAAGTGATTTTCCTGGAAAACTATAATATGTGGCTGGGGCGATTAATTACATCCGGAGTCGATGTATGGTTAAACACACCCCTGCGCCCCAACGAAGCTTCCGGCACCAGTGGAATGAAAGCTGCTTTAAATGGTATCCCAAATTTATCTATATTGGATGGTTGGTGGGCAGAAGGTTGTGATGATGGAATCAACGGATGGGCCATTGGAAACCCGGAAACAACTGACGATGAGGCAGACGCAAATCATTTATATGAGCTATTGGAGAAGGATATTATTCCACTATATTATGACAATAAATCCCAATGGATATCTATCATGAAGTCGGCGATTAAAACGGGCGTCCAGTTTACCGCGCAACGCATGATCCGCGATTATCAGGAAAAATATTATTAGAGGGCTTTGCAAAGGCCTCTATTAGAAAGTGAACGATCTATGACACTCATTGATTACACCATTGTTTTAATATACTTAATTGCCATTGTTGCTGTCGGGTTATATATGCGTAAAAAAGCCAGTGCAGACATCGATTCGTACTTCCTAGGTGGTCGTAAGTTACCCTGGTGGGCATTGGCCTCCTCAGGAATGTCCTCAAACCTGGACATTACAGGAACTATGATTATTGCAGCATTAATTTATGCTTTAGGGGCAAAAGGGTTCTATATCGAAATCAGGGGCGGCGTTACACTCATTATGGCATTTCTGATGATTTTTATGGGTAAATGGAATTCTCGATCAGGAGTTATGACGCTGGCTGAATGGATGAAGTTCCGGTTTGGTAATGGCCGTCAAGGTGAGGCTGCCCGACTCGTCGCAGCGATTTCCTCCATTATTATGACCATTGCCATGGTGACCTATTTTGCTTTGGGGGGCGGGAAATTTTTAGATTCATTTTTAGGGATTGATAATTATCTTGGATTACCCTCCGAATTTTGGGCGGCATCGTTGTTGATATCCATTGCCATGATTTATACGGTTGCATCCGGGTTGTATGGTGTTGTCTGGACAGATGTGTTTCAGGGAATTTTTATTTTTTCCGCTATCATGTATATGGCATATGTTGCACTGCAAATCAATCTACCGGAAACCTTTAGCATTTCATTGCCCATGATGGACGGCACATTCCAGCAATTTAACACGACCTTTAAAGAGTGGTCGAGTTTTTTACCCCAAAGTAAACTTGCAATTAATGAAGCATCTCAATATGCAATTTATAATTTGTTCGGCATTGCCATTATGTTTTACATGATAAAAGTTGTATTGGAAGGTTCCGGCGGGACAGGGAATTATATGCTTCAGCGCTATTTCGCAGTAAAAGATGATCGGGAAGCAGGTCTATTGAGCGCCTTATGGGTTTTTCTCCTTTCCTTTCGCTGGGTATTCATTGGGGCAATTGCAGTGATTGGTATTTCGCTGGGGACGCAAATTACCGATCCTGAACTCGTCCTGCCCAAGGTGGTAGATACACTACCGGTTGGCATTAAAGGATTCTTAGTCGCAGGGTTAATGGCTGCCGGAATGTCGACTTTTGACTCGACTGTCAATGCAGGCGCTTCCTATTGGGTAAAGGATATTTACCAGGTTCATATTAATCCAAATGCAAACAATCGGCAGCTCATGGCCCACAGTTATGGCGCATCAGTTTTGATTGTTTTATTGGGATTGGCCACCATGCTGGTATTCAAAAATATTAATGCCATCTGGGGTTGGATTACCATGAGTATTGGTTCGGGAATGCTCATTCCCATGCTCCTGCGCTGGTACTGGTCACGGATGAACGGCTGGGGATTTTCAATTGGTACCATTGCCGGCATGGTTTCTGCGATTGCATTTAAAGTGGTAGCACCGGAAGGTGTTACGGAATACACCATGTTTATGATATCCAGTTCTGCATCATTGATCGGCACTATTTTGGGAACATTATTTACTGATCCGACGGATGATGAAACACTCCAGAATTTTTACAATAAAACACGTCCATTTGGAACCTGGGGCAAATTCAAAAAACAATTGGATCCTCAACAACAAAAAGCAATTGATGCAGAAAATAAAAGAGATATTTTTTCAACGATTATTGCTGTTCCCTGGCAAATTAGCCTCTTCTTATTTATGATGAGTCTCATGTTTAAAACGTGGTCAATGTCCTTGATTCTTGGTGCTATATGCGGTACGCTAACGATTATACTTTATTTTTCTTGGTACAAGCATCTTTCTTCAAACAATCAAAATACTTAGCGTCAGAGTGGTTTGAAAATGAAAAAATACATATTCTGTCATCACGAGGAGCTGTGCGACGAAGTGAACTCCTTGGAGCCGCAGATGACAGGCGGTTGCTTCGTCGTTCCTCGCAATGACAAGTTTTTTTATTTATTGGATTTGCACGAGTGATGAAATTACCAATCTATACCTATTTTCATTTATTTCCTTTCTTACCAAAAGATTACAAAAGATTATTAATTGTTTTTTGTGCAATACTGGCTCAGCCCATTATCGCCCAAGTCGTCTATTCCGTGCCGAATTATGCCACGGAGTGGGATTCCATTACCGTGTATTTTAACGCTGCTGAAGGTGATCAAGGGCTGTTGGGTTTCACCGGAGATGTCTGGGGCCACACAGGTGTCATTACCACTGCCAGTACACACCCCGGCGATTGGAAATATGTAAAAACGAATTGGGGGGAAAATACCAGCGAAACCCAACTGATTCCCCTTGGGAATGATCTGTGGAAATTGAATGTGGGGTTTCCCCGTGATTATTACGGAAATAACGGGATCCCCAATAATGAACAAATCCTTCAGCTGGCTTTTGTGTTTCGAAACTATGACGGCAGTGTAACAGGCAGGGATGTAGGTGGCGCGGATATATTTTTGGATCTCTATGCTCCCGGTGTAACGGCAATAGTTGTTTCTCCGTTTGTAGATTTTTCTTTTGGAGATCCTCGACGAGCTCCGGTATTTGGCTACCCAACCGGTACAATTCCCGTAGTAATCACTGGCGCAGCAATTAACACTGAAATTTCTAATTTAATTCTGTTAGTTGACGATTCTCTGTATACGCAATCATCGACAGATACATTGATAACTGATTTGATCTTACAAAATTTTACATTGGGGATGCACGAACTCACAGCAATTGTTCTGGATACGGCCGGTTTGACCGACAGCTCCCGGATTTTCATTATGGTTCACAATGAACCGGCTGCAAGCCAGCGGCCAGCAGGTATTGTAGATGGTATTACGTATTACGATACCGGAATTGGCATGGTCACTTTATCATTATTTGCTCCCCATAAAGAATTTATCTATGTGATTGGTGATTTTAATGACTGGATGGTGGATGAAAATTATTATATGCAGAAAGATGTGGGGTCTGAAGATTCAGTTCATTTCTGGATTACGCTGGATAATTTGACTCCTGGGACTGAATATGCATTTCAATATCTTGTTGATGGTGTAATCCGCATTGCTGATCCATATACAAACAAAGTTTTAGACAATTGGAATGATCCGTGGATATCGGATGTGACTTATCCTAATCTGAAAGAGTATCCCTATAGTAAAACCAATCATATTGTGTCTGTTTTGCAAACAGATCAAGATCCATTCGTGTGGCAATACAGCGAAGATTTTATCAGACCGAATAAAGAAGAACTTATTATTTATGAATTGCTGCTTCGTGATTTTATTGCCCGGCATGATTTTCAAACACTCATTGATACCTTGNATTATCTGGAAAATNTGGGAATAAATGCGATTGAACTCATGCCCTTTAACGAATTTGAAGGCAATTCCAGCTGGGGTTATAATCCGTCATTTTACTTTGCTCCTGATAAATATTATGGTCCTAAAAATGCTTTAAAAGCATTCATTGACGAATGCCATCATCGCGGCATTGCAGTCATTATGGATATTGTTTTAAATCATACCTATGGTCAATCACCATTTGTACGTTTATATAATGTAGGAGAGTGGGGACAGCCAACCCCGCAAAATCCGTGGTATAACACCCAATCCAATTTTACCAATCCCGATGCCCAGTGGGGCAATGATTTTAATCATGAAAGTATTCACACTCAAAAACTGGTAGACCGCATCAACCGTTACTGGGTGGAAGAATACGGCATTGATGGTTTCCGGTTTGACTTTACCAAAGGATTCGGAAATAATATCAAAGGATCAAATGATCTATGGGGGAGCATTTATGATGCGGATCGAATTCGATTATTGAAACGAATGGCTGATGAAATTTGGGCGTTTGATTCGACGGTATATGTGATTTTAGAGCATCTCTCAGAAAACTCTGAAGAAGAAGAACTGGCTAATCACGGAATGCTATTGTGGGCAAATACTAACTATAATTATGCTGAAGCATCCATGGGCTACCACAGCAACGGCAAGTCTGATTTTTCCTGGGGCTATTATGGCGCAAGGGGCTGGGAGCAACCGCATTTGGTTACCTATTTTGAAAGCCACGACGAAGAACGGGTCATGTATAAAAATTTAACCTGGGGTAGCGGCTCGGGAGATTACGATATTAAACAGCTTTCAACCGCATTAAACAGGATGAAAGCAGTTGGAGCATTTTTCTTTACAATCCCGGGACCGAAGTTGTTCTGGCAGTTTGGCGAACGGGGTTATGATGTTTCTATAGATGATGAAGATTACGACGGAAGGTTAGGCGAAAAACCACCCCGTTGGGAATATATGGAGGATCCGGATCGGGTAAAATTATATAAAGTTTTCCAGGCCTTAATCAAATTGCGTAAGGAAAACCCCGTTTTTCACAGTTCCGATACAGATGTTTCTTTGTCAGTCGGCAGTTCCACCGGAAAGAAACGAATTCGTCTTTCCCATAGTGGAATGAAGGCGGTAATTATTGGGAATTTTGGAGTGACAGGACAATCCATTAATCCGCAGTTTTACCATACCGGAATGTGGTATGATTATTTTTCGGGCGACAGCGTTGATGTGCAAAATGCAAGAGAAGAAATATTTTTACTACCCGGCGAATTCCATATTTATACGGATGGTTTTATCGAACCGCCGGAAGATGGCCTTCTTTCAAATTCGACAGCAGGAGGATTCACTCCTTACAAATTCAGCATTAAACAGAATTATCCCAATCCGTTCAATCCAACTACAACCATTCGATTTAGTGTAGGGGGTGAAAATATGGGTTCTGTACATTTAGATATATACAATATAACGGGGCAGTTGGTGGAAACATTGATTGATGAAAAAATGACCCCCGGAGAATATTCCATTCTATGGAATGGATCAACAGCCCCCAGCGGAATCTATTTTACGCGATTGACTTCCGGTGGAAAAACAAAAACAATGAAAATGATATTGCTGAAATAATTATGATTATTAGAGGATAAAAATTGAAAGTCGGCTTACTTACCAATGAAATTCCACCCATTGTTTATGGTGGAGTATCCACGTGGATTCTGAACTTTATGGACATGTTTGACGATGATGATGACATTGAAATTATTCCGGTATTTTTAGCCCAGTTGGACGAATCACCCACTGATTTTCCCGAACGCTATCCGGGAATTCGCATCATCCATGGTCCCGATGATGTAAAAAATGCCTTTGCCGACCTGGACGCTTGTATCAATAATCTCTGGGTGGCCTTTGATACTACCCGAACCATAAAAGAAACATATCCCGAAATGCTCATGATTTCAGTCTGCCATTCACTGATTCAAATGGAACATATCACCAATATGGGCGGACCCATTACCAGCCACTATTTTGAACAGGAAATTACATTTCAATATTCTGACATTGTGGTTTTGATCAGCCAAGCAGAAAAAAGGNATTACATTTCATTTGGATATGACAAGTATGAATCCGTGACCCAAGTAATATATAACAGTTATAAACCAAAATTTGATGATGAATCCTGGCGTCCAAATTATGGTTTAAACGATATCGGTTACATCGGTAGACACGTTCCGCGTAAGCGTCCGGATATACCCATTTTTGCCGTGGAAAAATCCCACCGCAAAGACGTAAGCGTCTTTAATATGGGTGTGGATTACCGGGGAGAACTGGGTAATCCCTTCTGGGAAGAACTTGGGCGAAAACACCCCAAGCAATTAGTCATAATACCATTCAGTTCAAACAAGGAAACTGTCCATTTTTATTGGAATAGTATTGGTGCCAACTGTCTCACCGGTATATATGAGCCATTCGGTTATACCATGTGCGAAACGCTGGACAGGAGAGTCCCGGCTATCGTACAGAATATTGATGGCCCGAAGGAAATCACAGCTAAAGTGCAAGATTCAGTATTCATGTATGAAGTAGACCAGAACTTTGATGAAGATGTGGATAATTTTCTGTTGGCGCTCGAACGGTTCTGGAATACCCATCCGGATGACCGGCGAGCCATGGCCGAAATAGCCCGAACAGCCCTCGATAATTTCCGTCCGGAAGTGATAAAGCGGAAATGGAAAAAGATTCTTTTGCATACTGAAGCCAAAGAGATAAAAGGCTTGTATAGCCGGGAAGGCCTGAATTTAAAACAGGGTGATCCGGAAAAAACTGATGAGGGTTATGGCGGTTATGGTTTTTGATTTTCCAATTAACCAATTGGATAATTTATTGAGCACCCAACATCCTTGTTAGAT
>JGI26061J44794_1001212_pt1 | contig 10653 bp, 6 predicted proteins | sample MarorgKNORR_S2LV_5_FD_44794 | JGI IMG/M metagenome (IMG submission 44794) | reverse complement strand
TCTAATTTTGCATAAGACATACGTTTGGCAGATTTAAATTTTTTAATTAACTCTATCATAGTTTTTTCTCCAATTCCAGGAATGGTTTCCAATTCGGTAGTCAACGCATTTTTACTACGCTTATTTCTATGATGTTCTATGCCAAAACGATGTGCTTCGTTTCTTAATCTTTGAATAATTTTTAGTGTTTCGCTTTTTTTGTCTAAATATAATGGAATCGGATCATCCGGATAAAATAATTCTTCTAAACGTTTGGCGATTCCGATGATAGCAATTTTATCTCTTAAATTTAATTTATCTAAACTTTTTAATGCTGATGATAACTGTCCTTTTCCGCCATCAATAATTATAAGCTGTGGTAACGGTTTATCTTCTTCTAACAAACGCTTATATCTTCTTAATACTACTTCTTCCATCGAGGCAAAATCATCTGGACCATCAACTGTTTTTATATTAAAATGACNATAATCTTTTTTACTTGGTTTTCCGTTTTTAAAGACTACACATGCAGCAACAGGATTCGTTCCTTGAATGTTAGAATTATCAAAACATTCTATATGCCTAGGTTCGTCGCTTAAACGCAAATCAACTTTCATTTGTGCCATAATTCTATTTGTATGACGATCTGGATCTGTAATTTTAATTTGTTTAAACCTGTCCATTCTAAAATATTTTGCATTACGAATGGACAAATCCAAGATGTGCTTTTTATCACCTAATTTAGGGACAGTAATTTTTATATCGCTTCCCAAATCTATTCTAAAGGGGACATAAATTTCTTTTGATGTTGAATTGAAACGTTGTCTGATCTCGGTTATTGCAAGCGTTAATAATTCATTATCAGTTTCTTCAAGTTTCTTCTTTAATTCTAAAGTATGAGACCGAATAATAGAACCATACGAAAGTTGAAGGAAATTAATGTAGGCATAAGTCTTGTCACTCACTATAGAAAACACATCTACATTGCTAATTTTAGGATTAATAATTGTAGATTTTGACTGGTAGTTTTCAAGAATTTCTATCTTTTCTTTTACTTTTTGAGCGTCTTCAAAGTGCATGTTGTTTGCAAATTGTTTCATCTGATTTTTAAATTGCATTAACGAGTCTTTAAAATTTCCTTTTAAAATATCTCTGATTGCTTTAATGCTCTCATCATATTCGGTTTCAGTTTCTAAACCCTCACAAGCACCTTTGCAGTTCCCTAAATGGTATTCCAAACATACTTTATATTTTCTTGCTTCAATTTTATCTTCAGCTAAATCATATTTGCAATTTCGTAGTGGATATAATCCTTTAATTAAATCTAATAATGTGTGAACAGTCCTGACACTCGTATAAGGTCCAAAATATTCCGAACCATCTTTTATTAAACGTCGGGTTTGAAACACTCTTGGAAATCGTTCCTTTTTTATACAAATCCAAGGATACGATTTGTCGTCCTTAAGCATAACATTATACCTTGGTCTATACTTCTTAATTAAATTATTTTCGAGCAGTAAAGCGTCCGTTTCNGTCTCAACAACAATATGTTTTATGCTATTAATTTTTTTAACCAATACTCTTGTTTTGCCATTCTCGTGTTTTTTAGTAAAATAAGAGCTGACACGTTTCTTTAAATTTTTTGCTTTTCCGACATATAATATGATGTCATTAGCATCAAAATACTGATATACTCCAGGAGCGTTTGGTAAAGTTTTTAATTGTATGCTTAGTGTAGATTTGTTCATCCAATCAAAGATATGCTAAATCCTATTATTGCAAAAATGGTTTGGCTTTTTTAGTATATTGCATTAACTAATAAGTGCATTTAAGTATTTAATATCACATGAACATTGTTATCTTATCACGTAATGCTAATTTGTATTCAACTGNAAGACTTGTTGAGGAAGGCGAACAACGTGGTCATTTAATTGAAGTGATCGATCCTTTAAAATGTGANTTAATTATTGAAAGAGAAAAGCCTACGATATATTATAAAGACAGATATTTAGATTATGTCGATGCCATTGTTCCTAGAATTGGTGCCTCAGTAACTTTTTATGGTTGTGCAGTAGTACGACAATTTGAGATGATGAATATTTTCACAACCGTTACTTCTGATGCCATTATACGTTCCAGAGATAAATTACACAGTTTTCAACGGCTTTCTAAAGTAGGAATAGGAATGCCAAAAACAGTTTTTACAAATTATTCCAGAGACATAGAAGAAGTTTTAGAACACGTAGGCGGGACTCCAGTTGTAATTAAACTTCTGGAAGGTACTCAAGGAATTGGTGTGGTTTTAGCTGAAACTAAAAATGCAGCACAATCTGTTCTTGAAGCCTTTAACGGATTGCAAGCTAGAGTCATAATACAAGAATATATAGAAGAAGCAAATGGTGCAGATTTAAGAGCTTTGATTGTTGACGGACAAGTTATTGGAGCTATGAAACGTCAGGGTGTTGAAGGCGAATTTCGGTCAAATCTTCATAGAGGTGGTGCTGCTAATTATATTAAACTCAATGAAGCAGAATTAAAATTAGCAATTAAAGCTGCTCGTGCTTTAAAACTTCCTGTTTGCGGAGTAGATATGTTGCAATCTAAACGTGGCCCTTTAATTTTAGAAATAAACTCTACTCCAGGACTTGAAGGTATTGAGAAGGTAACAAAAAAAAATATTGCCAAAGCTATTATTACATATATTGAAAGAAATCGGAATTAATGACTGCCCAAAAAACCGACATACTACATATATTAGGAGAAGCTATAGCACTTGGCGATCGACGAGAAATCAATTTTAATGTTGCAAAATTACACACAAGAACCACACTTGAAGTTCCGGTAATAATCGAGCGTTCAAAAAAATCCGGACCAATAGTTTTGTTTACTGCTGGTATACATGGAGACGAAGTTAATGGTGTAGAAATTGTTAGGCAGATTATTGCAAAAGGAATTAACAAACCTAAAAAAGGCACTATTATTTGCATTCCTGTCATAAATATTTTTGGTTTTCTTAATATGGATAGAGCATTCCCTGACGGAAGAGATTTAAACCGAATGTTTCCTGGAACCAAATCAGGCTCTTTAGCAAGTCGTGTTGCTTATAAATTAGTGCAAGAAATTGTACCAAAAGTAGATTTAATAATAGATTACCATACTGGAGCAGCTAACCGTTTTAATGCAGCACAAATCAGGATTGTAAATGATGATTCTCAGCTAAAAAAGTTAGCTTCTATTTTTGGTGCTCCATTTGTGTTATATTCTAAAAATCTTAAGAAATCATTTAGAAATACCTGTTTTAAACTTGGGATTCCCATGTTGCTGTTTGAAGGTGGAAAATCTTTTCATTTTAATACGACTATAACCAATACTGGAGTAAACGGAGCGAAACGTATTTTAAATCATTTTGGAATGTTGAATGCAAAATTCAGAATATCTAAACCAAAAAAGAAATGTGTGTTTATCGCTGAAAGCAAATGGATACGTGCAAAATATTCAGGAATGTTCAGAGCTTCAATTGCTATTAATTCTAAAGTAAAAAAAGGAGATGTTATTGGTCATATTACAGGTCCTTTTGGCAAATTTCATCATTTTGTAAAGGCTGAAAATTCGGGATATATTTTTAATGTTAATGAAGCTCCAATTGTAAATCAAGGAGATGCCTTGTTTCATATATCTAGGAAACTCGCTTGATAAAATATAATTGGCTTTTAATCTTCTTTAATTACTTCTTTAGAAATGTTTTCTTTAGGAAACGCCTTTTTATTAAAAACTAAAAGTAAGCCTATTCCTGAACTTATTGCCATATCTGCAATATTAAAAACTGGGTTAAAAAACGTAAAATATTGTCCACCCAAAAATGGCAACCATTCTGGCAAATAACCTTTCCACATTGGGAAATGTAACATATCTACAACTCTACCGTGAAACAAAGTATCATATCCTTCCCCTTTAGGTAAAAATGTGGATACTTCCCCATAACTATCACTAAATAAAACGCCATAAAATACTGAATCTATAATATTTCCTAAAGCTCCCGCAAAAATCAATGAAATCGCAACTATTAAAATTTTAGAACCTTTTGTTCTTATTGTATTAACGAGCCAATAACCAATGCCAACAATAGCAGCAAGTCTAAACACTGTTAAAATTAATTTTCCTGTTCTATCAGAAATAAAAGATAAAAAATCACCCAATTTTGCCCCCCAAGCCATACCATTGTTCTCTATAAATAAAATTTGAAACCAGTTGAACACTTTTTCTCCATCACCTAATACAAAATGTGTTTTAATGTAAATTTTAGAAATTTGGTCTACAAGTAAAATAATAAGAATAAGAATTNAAGCCTTTTTTAATGACATAAAAGTGTATAAATTTTTTGGTAAAATAGAAAAACGCCTCTCCCGATAACTCCCGATAATTGTCGGGATGGGTTTGAGACGTTTTTAAGTTNTTTCTGTAATACTAATTATTTCTGCATGTTTTTAGCTTCAATACTCAACGTCGCATGAGGCACTAATTTTAATCGCTCTTTATTTATCAGCTTTCCCGTAACACGACAAATTCCATAGGTTTTACTTTCTATCCGAATAAGTGCATTTTTTAAATCTCTTATAAACTTTTCTTGCCGAATAGCTAATTGCGAATTCGATTCTTTACTCATCACTGCACTACCTTCATCAAAAGCCTTGAATGTTGGCGAGGTATCGTCAGTACCATTATTATGGTCGTTCATATAAGCACTTTTAATAAGCTCTAAATCGTGTTGTGCTTTCTCTATTTTTTTGTGTATTAGTTCTTTAAATTCTGCTAAATCAGCATCTGCATATCTGTTATTTATATCTATTGCCATAATCTTAATGTTTTTTAATAAACAATTTGGTTTTTACATCGTCAAAAGTAATCTCAATACCATTGTCTATCTGTTCTATAATTTCTAATTCTTCGGTTAAAGTTTCTGTTTTAATATACTCAAGGTTTGAATGAATTGCCTCAACTATTTTATCATCCTTTTGAAGTGTCACGACTATTCTATCTGTCACTTCAAAACCTGAATCTTTACGTAAATTTTGAATGCGGTTAACGAGCTCACGAGCAATCCCTTCTTTTCGTAATTCATCAGTTAAAGTAATATCTAATGCCACTGTTAAAGCACCTTCATTAGCGACAAGCCATCCTTCAATATCTTGTGAAGTAATCTCTACATCATCACGTTCTAAAGTAATACGTTCTCCATTAACTTCGACGGCAAAAATACCACTTTGTTCCATTTTATTTATGTCTTTTGAAGTAAATTTACTAATAGCTTCGGAAATTGATTTCATGTCTTTACCAAAACGAGGTCCTAACACCTTAAAATTAGGTTTTATTTGCTTTACCAAGATATTTGAAGCGTCTTCTAAAAGTTCAATTTCTTTCACATTAACTTCATGTTTTATTAAATCAGCAACTGCTAAAATCTCTTCCTTTTGGGCTTTATTATCAACAGGAATCATTATTTTTTGAAGTGGTTGACGCACCTTTATTTTTTCTTTAGCTCTTAACGATAATACCAATGACGATATTATCTGTGCGTTTTCCATTTTTCGTTCTAAATTTTTATCAATAAAAGAATCATCATATTCAGGGAAATCTGCGAGATGTACACTTTCAAAGGCTTCCTTTTTTGTAACCGAATTCAAATCCAAATACAATCTTTCCATATAAAAAGGGGCAATTGGCGCTCCTAATTTTGCAATGGTTAACATACAAGTATATAAGGTTTGGTATGCCGAAATTTTATCTTCTTGATAATCGCCTTTCCAAAAACGTCTTCGGCTTAAACGCACATACCAATTGCTTAAATATTCTTGAGTAAAATTTGAAATTGCTCGTGCTGCTTTTGTTGGCTCGTAATCATCATAAAAAGCATCNACTTTTTTGATAAGTGTGTGTAATTCAGATAAAATCCAACGGTCAATTTCTGGTCTTTCTTTTAAAGGAATTTCAGCTTCGTTATAACTAAATTTATCCAAATTTGTATATAGTGAAAAGAACGAAAATGTATTGTAAAGTGTTCCGAAAAACTTACGTCTTACTTCTGCTATTCCTTCGCTATCAAACTTTAAGTTATCCCAAGGATTCGCATTGGCAATCATATACCAACGTGTCGCATCTGCTCCAAAAGTTGATAATGTTTCAAAGGGATCTGCAGCATTACCTAAACGTTTGGACATTTTTTGACCATTCTTATCTTGTACCAAACCATTAGACACTACATTTTTATAGGCCACAGAATCGAAAACCATAGTTCCGATAGCATGAAGTGTATAAAACCATCCCCTGGTTTGGTCAATACCCTCAGCAATAAAATCGGCTGGAAAGAATTTCTTTTCATCAATCAATTCTTTATTTTCGAAAGGATAATGCCATTGCGCATAAGGCATAGAACCAGAATCAAACCAAACATCTATTAAATCGTTTTCACGTTTCATTGGTTGTCCGGATGTAGAAACTAAAATAATTTTATCGACTATATTTTTATGTAAATCAACTTTATCGTAATTCTCTTCAGAATTATTACCAACTTCAAAATCGGCAAAAATGTCTTCTTTTAAAACTCCTGCTTGAACGGCAAGTTCCATTTCGTCTTTTAGCTCTGCAACAGAGCCTATACAAATCTCTTCTTTACCATCTTCGGTTCTCCAAATCGGTAACGGAATTCCCCAAAAACGAGAACGAGAAAGATTCCAATCATTGGCGTTTTTTAACCAGTTGCCAAAACGTTTTTCTCCTGTAGATTTTGGTTTCCAGTTTATGGTTTTGTTAAGCTCGTACATTCTATCCTTAACATCTGTCACTTTAATAAACCAAGAATCCAAAGGATAGTATAAAATTGGTTTGTCTGTTCGCCAACAATTTGGATAGCTATGCTTGTATTTTTCAACCTTGAAGGCTTTGTTTTCTTCTTTTAATTTAATTGCAAGTTCAACATCTACTGAACGCTCTGGAGCTTCGCCGTCATTGTAATATTCGTTTTTTACATATTTGCCGGCAAATTCTCCCATCTCCGGGCGAAAACGACCTTGCAAATCTACAAGAGGCACTAAATTGTCATTTTCATCTTTTATTAATAATGGAGGCACTTCCGGTTTTGCTTGTTTTGCAACCATAGCATCATCTACTCCAAATGTTGGTGCTGTATGAACTATTCCTGTACCTTCTTCAGTAGTAACAAAATCTCCCGAAATTACTCTAAATGCATTTTCAGTATTATCGTTTGGCAAAGCATAAGGCAATAATTGCTCGTATTTAATACCTACTAAATTCTTTCCTTTGAATTCTCCAATTATTTCATAATGAGCAATTTGTCCGTTTTTTAATAATAAGTTTCCTTCTCCTTCAATTTTATCTCCAATACAAATTATAGGTGGATCAAAAGGATAATGGAAATAAGTTCTAAATCTATTTTTAGCTAATATCACATTTGTTGGCTCATTAGTATAATGATTAAAAGTTTTAACTAATAAATAATCAATTTTGTTTCCAACAGTTAATGCTGTATTACTTGGGAGCGTCCAAGGAGTAGTTGTCCAAGCTAAAAAGTAAATGTTTTCCCATCCTAAATCCTTCCCAAAGGGAGAGACTATATTTTGTTTGTCTTCTGGCAAAACCTTAAACTGTGCAACTACTGTTGTATCTGTTACGTCTTGATATGTTCCTGGTTGGTTTAATTCATGCGAGCTTAAACCTGTTCCTGCTTTTGGTGAGTAAGGCTGAATGGTGTAGCCTTTATACATCAATTTCTTGTTGTAAATTTGTTTGAGCAACCACCAAACACTTTCCATATATTTTGGATCGTAGGTAACATAAGGATCGTCCATATTTACCCAATAACCCATTTTTTTGGTGAGGTCGTTCCAAACATCTGTGTATCTCATCACTGCTTTTCTGCAGGCTGAATTATAATCTTCTACCGAAATAGTTTTGCCAATATCTTCTTTGGTAATTCCGAGTTCTTTTTCTACACTAAGTTCTATTGGTAAACCATGTGTATCCCAACCTGCTTTACGTTTTACCTGAAAGCCTTTTTGGGTTTTATAACGACAAAAAATATCTTTAATGGCACGAGCCATAACATGATGAATTCCTGGCAATCCGTTTGCTGAAGGTGGCCCTTCATAAAACACAAAAGGTGTTGCTCCTTCACGAGTAGTCACACTCTTTTCGAAGATGTTATTGTCCTCCCAATAGTTAAGAATTCCTTCTGCTACTTTTGGTAAATCAAGTCCTTTATATTCAGGGAACTTTTGGCTCATTTTCTCACGTTTCTAATAAGACTGCGAAATTAATGATTTTTTGTAAAACAAAAGTGCTGAAAAAGAGTATTTTAAACTATAAAATTTACCAAATCCTCAATCTTAGAAATCAATTGAATTTTAATTGTAGTATTCTTTAGTGATATCTTATTGTATTTAGACACAAAAATGGTTGAAAAGCCTAACTTTTCAGCTTCGTGAATACGATGCTCTATGCGTTGTACAGGACGAATTTCTCCAGAAAGTCCAACCTCTGCTGCAAAGCAATAATCTTTTTGTAAAGCCACATCTTCATTTGAAGATAGAATAGCAGCAACAACTGCCAAATCAATTGCTGGATCATCTACTGTAATACCTCCAGTAATATTTAAAAAAACATCTTTTGCTCCCAACCTAAAACCTGCCCGCTTCTCTAAAACTGCCAACAACATATTGAGGCGTTTGGCATTAAATCCAGTAGCAGAACGTTGTGGTGTGCCATAAACTGCTGTGCTTACCAAGGCTTGCACTTCAATTAGTAAAGGTCGCATTCCTTCTAATGTAGCAGCAATAGCGTTGCCACTTAATTCTTCATCCTTTTTTGAAATTAAAATCTCTGAAGGATTGGTTACTTCTCTCAAACCTGTGCCTTGCATTTCGTAAATACCAAGCTCGTTGGTAGAACCAAATCTGTTTTTCTGTGCTCGAAGAATTCTGAATACATGGTTTCTATCACCTTCAAATTGCAACACTGTATCGACCATATGTTCCAGGATTTTTGGTCCAGCTATGTTTCCATCTTTAGTAATGTGTCCAATTAAAATAACTGGCGTTGCTGTTTCTTTAGCAAATTTTATGAGCTCAGCTGCACACTCTTTTATTTGAGAAATACTGCCTGATGATGATTCGATATAATCGCTATGCAAAGTTTGAATGGAATCGATAATCACAATATCTGGCTTTAAAGCTTCAATTTGCTTGAAGATATTTTGCGTTTTGGTTTCGGTTAAAATGTAACAATTTTCGCTGTTTGGATGAATGCGTTCTGCTCGCATTTTTATTTGCTTCTGACTTTCTTCACCTGAGACATACAATGTTTTGTAAGGCAGTTTTAAAGATATTTGAAGCATTAGTGTACTCTTACCAATTCCTGGTTCGCCACCTAGTAAGATAACAGTTCCTGGAACAATTCCTCCTCCAAGAACACGATTGAATTCATTATCTAAAGTATTGAGTCTTGCCTCTTTTGAAGCATCAATGTCATTAATTTTTAAAGGTTTTGAAACGCGTTTTACTTTTGAAGTAGGTATTTCCCAATCGCTTTTTTCAGCTTTCTGAATAACTTCTTCTACAATGGTATTCCATTCTTTACAAGCTGTACATTGTCCTTGCCATTTAGAATATTGTGTCCCACAACTTTGACAGAAAAAAGTAGTTTTTACTTTAGTTTTTATTCCCATTAATATCCAAAATCTGCTTTAATTCTATCTGCTCGGTCTAACATATCATCTTTTGTTATGCCAGCAATTTCTTCAAAAACATAAGCAGACCTATAGGTTCTCATTGCTTTCTTGGGCTGTCCATTTTCTTCGTAAAAACGTGCTAAATAGTAATTTCCTAATACAGTTTCTGGATATTCTTTTCGGGCAAGTTTTCCTAAATCTTCAAAGTATTCCCATTGTTCTTTCTTCTTAATAGCTGCTACAATTGCTTTAAAATCGTTAATGAGAATTTGTTTATCTATTCCGAATAAATCACTAATAACTTTATATTTGTCTAACAAATATTCAACAGGAGAAGTTTCTAAAGTGAGGATACTTTCTTTATACTCTTTTTTGCTGATTGGCTGAAACACGTAAAAGATACTTTCTAACGCTTTTGGTATGGCATGCGCCGGAGCAGAATAATGTGTTGCACCTTCAAAATTATCAAAATTATACAGTATGTTTTTATTGTCTATAGATGTGATGGTTGCATTTAAAGTTTCAGTATCTTTTTTTATAGATTTAATATCGTTACTCGCCGTTGCCAAATAGTAAAACAGCTTAGTTTCGTATTGTTGTAATCGTTGTGAAATATAGTCGTTCATACTTGGAGCTAAACTTGGGCTAACAACTATATATGCCTGAAATAATGGTTTTGCTTTCAACATAAAATAGTTAATGAAATTTGCCGTTTCGCCATGACCAACTGCAACTCTAAAGTTTTCAGTTCTGTAATTGTTTTCTATATGCGGAATGAGTTCCATACCAATAAACTCGAAAAAATTGGCTCCACTTTCTACAGGTAAATCGTTTTGTTCGGAATAATAGCAATCGTCATTTCTAGTATCGCTTTGGTTAATTCCAATTACAATGGCTTCAGGCATATCTTCCCAATAGGAATAATAATCGACATT
>JGI26061J44794_1001205_pt1 | contig 10670 bp, 12 predicted proteins | sample MarorgKNORR_S2LV_5_FD_44794 | JGI IMG/M metagenome (IMG submission 44794) | reverse complement strand
CCTTTTATCACAGCATTATTAGGATTTTTATTTTTAAAAGAAAAAATATCAATTAGTGTTTGGATTGCAATTGTTGTTGCTTCTATAGGTATTGTAATTATGGCTTTTGGCAGCGCTTCATTAGGCTCAATTAATGGTTTAATATTTGGTTTAGCTTCAGCACTTGGATTTTCAATTTTTTCTGTATCATTGAGATGGCGAAAAGAAACTCCCAAATTTACAACTGTTGCTGCCGCTGGTTTATTTTGTACTTTGTTTTCTTTTACAATAATAACACAAAATGATTTGAATTTTTTAGCTTCAAGTAAAAACGAAGGTTTATTTGCATTACATGGAACATTAGTATGTTTGGGTTTAATTTTATATTCAATTGGATCAAAAATAATTCCCGCTGCTGAGTTAACTCTTTTATCTACAACAGAGATAATAGGTGGTATTTTTTGGGTATGGATTCCAATTCTAGGTATTAACGAAATACCATCTACCAACACTATCATAGGTGGATTTTTTATATTTATGTCAATTATCTATTATAGCTTAGTTATTAAACACAATAGAAGATTCATAGGTCTTAACTAATACTTTATATGGAAAGACCTGATTTTTTGAGTTTACAAAATGGTTCAAAATCTAAGTTGCCATTCTCAAATAAAGAATATGAAAAAAGACTAACTAAGATAAGAACAATAATGAGTAAAGATAATCTTGATATGATTATTTTAACTTCAATGCATAATATTGCTTATTACACTGGTTTTATTTACTGTTCATTTGGTAGACCCTATGGCTGTGTAATAACTGAAAAAAAGATAGTTACTATTTCTGCAAATATTGATGCAAGTCAACCATGGAGACATTCTTATTGTGATAACGTTATTTATACAGACTGGAAGAGAGATAATTTTTTTAAAGCTATAGTTTCAATAATAGGTAGAGATGAACCGCCAAAAAGCATTGGTATTGAAAATGATCATGTAACTTTGGAAATGAAAGAAAAATTTAAATCTTTGTTTAGCTTTTCTAAGTTTTTTGATGTAGCAAACGATTTAATGAAACTTCGTATGATAAAATCTGATGAAGAAATAGATATAATTAAAAATGGAGCTAGAATTGCAGATATTGGAGCTGAAGAAATAATAAAGCACATAAAAGTTGGAGCAAGCGAATTAGAAATTGCTACTGCCGGTAGGGACAAAATGGAGTTTGAAATCGCAAAAACCTATCCTGAGGCGGAATATATGGATACTTGGGTGTGGGTTCAATCTGGTGTAAATACAGACGGCGCCCATAACCCCAAAACATCTAGAAAATTAAAATCTGGAGATATTCTTTCACTAAACACCTTTCCAATGATTTCGGGTTATTATACTGCACTAGAAAGAACACTTTTTTTAAATGAAATTGATGATGCGTCTTTAAAAGCTTGGGAGACAAATGTTAAAGTTCATAAAAGAGGATTAGAGTTAATTAAACCAGGAATAAAATGTTCGGAAATATGTAAAGAATTAAATGATCTCTTTGCTCAACTTGGATATCTTCAATACAGAACTTTTGGATATGGACATTCATTTGGAGTTCTTTCACATTTTTATGGAAGAGAATCTGGCTTAGAACTTAGAGAGGATATACATGCAGTTCTAGAACCAAATATGATAATTTCTATGGAACCAATGATAATGATACCAGAGGGAAAACCCGGAGCTGGTGGTTATAGAGAACATGACATATTAGTGATAAAAGAAAACGGAGCTGAAAATATTAGCAAATTTCCGTTTGGACCAGAACATAATATTGTGAAAGGCTAATTAATGAGTAAAGAAAAAATCATTGTTAATAGTTGGAATGAATGGGATCCATTAAAACATGTTATAGTTGGTAAAGCTGACGGAACATGTATTCCTGCGTCTGAGCCAGCTTTAGATGCAAAGGTTCCAGAAGATTCAGATATGAGAGGTCAATTTGGTCCAAGAACAAAAGATGCTATCGATAAGGCAAATCAATTATTAAATGACTTTACAAATCTTTTAGAAAAAAAAGGAATAAAAGTAGATAGACCTACACCGCTCGATTTTAATCAACCCACATCCACACCAGATTGGAAATCGGAGACTATGTTTGGGTGTATGCCTCCAAGAGATGTAATTTTAACCGTAGGTAACGAAATGTTAGAAGCAACTATGAGTTATAGATGCAGATGGTTTGAATATTTATGTTACAGACCATTACTTAAGCATTACTACAATTCTGATCCCAACATGAGACATGAGTCTGCTCCAAAACCAAGACTAACTGATGCAGATTATAGAAAAAACTATTTATCTGATAAAATAGGAATACCTAAAAGGTTAGAATGGACTGAACAAAAGTTTTTTGCAACTACAGAGGAAGAACCGTTATTTGATGCTGCAGATGTTTTAAGATTTGGAAAAGATTTGGTTGTTCAACATGGTTTTACAACAAATTTAAAAGGGATTAATTGGATCAAGAGACATTATAAGGATCATAGAGTACATGCTGTAAATTTTCCAGGAGATCCATACCCAATTCATATTGATGCAACATTTACACCAATTAAACCAGGATTAATTATCAACAACCCACAAAGAAGATTACCCAAAGAACAAAGGAAGCTATTTGAAAGAAATGATTGGAAAATAATTGATGCAGCTCAACCTGCGCATAACGCACCACCAGTGCTATGTTATTCTTCTGTATGGCTTTCTATGAATGTTTTAGTTTTAGATTCTAAAACTGTATGTGTAGAGAAGAGCGAAGTTTATCAAGCTGAACAATTAGATAAATTAGGAATGGAAGTTATACCTATTGATATGAGAGATGCTTATGCTTTTGGCGGCGGACTTCATTGTTGTACAGCAGATGTTTATAGGGAAGGTTCGTTGGAAGATTATTTCCCAAATCAATAACTTAACTTGGATTTTTTTTTAAAAATTCAATGTACTGCACTACATCATCAAATTTTTCATCTTCAATATCTTTATAACTCATTTGAAATTTACTTTTGACACATATAGCAACATGAGCATAAGGATTTCTGCCTTTAGGATGATTAGGATGATCTGGAAGTTGTCCTTGTAAATAATCACCAGCTTCCTGTATCATTTTCCACAGTTTACTTGCGTTTTCTTTGTTCACACAGCCTCTTTTTCTGTTTTATCTCTTTTGTTTCTAGTATGTTTCTAGTTATCCCACATAATCCTATAACCACGATCTAATAATATTCCTTCGTAATTATTTTTAAAATTGATCTTTTGTTCGCTCATCTATTTGACAAAATTTTTTAAAATATATTAAACCCTTTTTCTAAGCAATCCTGATTATAATCATTTATTTGAATGTTTTGTATTGTTGCTGAACTGGGTCCTATTTTACATTGTTTTATTAATTTTTGGACCTCTTTTTCTTGTCCAATGATTAGAGCCTCAACATCACCCGACGATCTATTTTTTACCCAACCATTAATATTATTATTAATAGCCAAATTTTGTATCCAGTATCTAAAACCAACTCCTTGGACTTTGCCTGAAATAACAAGATGTTTTTTTATAATCATTTTTTTTTATAAACTTATTAATCATAATAAAGGAACAAATCTAACATCAAATAGTTTCTGCATGGAGTAATTAGATTCATTTAATTTTTTTAATAATAGTAATTTCTGCTGTTTTGAAGGATACTCTTTTGGAAAAATAATTTTTCCTTTGGTTTTAAGAGTTTTTAATAATTTTAAAGAAATTTTTTTTGATGCTACGCTAATGATAATAGAATCAAACAAAATTGGTTTATTCCACCCATTTGAACCGTCTCCAAGCAAGTAACTAATATTTTTTAAATTTAGCATAATGTGATTGCTTTTTGCTTGATTGATCAATTTTACAAATATTTTAATTGTAAAAACATGCTTACATAAATATGAAAGTAATGCTGTTTGATATCCAGTTCCAGTACCTATTTCAAGCACAAGATCTGTTTTCTTTATATTTAAAGAATCTATCACGTTAGCAATTACAAGAGGTTGATTTGTTGTTTGGTTACAATCTATCGGTAAAGGGATATTATTATAAAAAAATTCAACACTTAGTTGAAAAATTTATTTTTGTAGATTTAGGAATAATGTTAAAGTTTGGGGCACCTGGGCAGACGGAACGACAACAGACAAAATTAAGATTTCAAGGTTAAACGGATCTATGCCTCAAACTAATTTAGTTTGTAAAATAATAATGATACCGGCACATAAAATGCAACCATTAACAAAAAATAATTCCATTCAACAATATTTTTCATTTGATGTGGATGTGAATATTCAAATGTTGAAATTACCCAAGGAGAACCTATTATTATCAAACCAGTCATGATTATAATAATTGTAAAAAGGATGTTTAAAGATAGATTATTGAACCTGAACTGTTTAGTCTTTTTTAGTAATTTAAGAGTGTAAATATGATTGATATACATTGCAATAACGTAGAGCATAATTCCCAATTTTCTTAAAATATTATAAAGTTCTGAGTTGTTTCCTATTGTAAAAATATAAATTCCTAGAAAAAAATTTGCAATAATCCCAAATGTTTTTAATCGATTTTCGAATTTGTTTTTTTGAAAAAAATTTGAAATATAAAAATAGAAAAAAAAAGAAATTAAAATAAATAAAAGCATTCCTGTTTTAAAAATTTNAATAGTTAATTCTTGTCNTCCTAAATAGCTTATAGAAATTNTNCCATCAATGAATGGAAACGTCTCCAGAGAAGTGTTATTAATTAAAATATAATAACAAATAGTTANAGTAATGAGCGGAACAATAAAAGATAATATTGAAAAAAAAAAAATAAGTTTTTTAAATTTCATTCTTTTGTAAAACTAACATTGCAAAGCAACAAACCCAGAGCCAAGATCTCTAAAAGTTTTTTCATTAATTCAAAATCCTATCTAATACCTTGATTTTTGCATACCTATTGATTAATCTCAATTGAAATAAAAATTTCTATTGTTGTATTTTTTAGATGCATAAATTTTATTATTATTAAAAAAGATTTAAATAACTAGTAATTAATGCATAAAAAATGCTATAAAAAATAATGTTTGATGTGTGTGTAATAGGTCAAATAGTTAAAGACTATAACTATCTAAAAGGGAAAAAATATCCTCCCAAAATTTCAGCTGGAGGTACGGGTTATTATTCAACTTATACTTACTATAATCTTGGATTAAAAACAGCTTTGGTTACAAGTTTTAACAAAAACGATAAATATTTACTGTCTAGACAATTTGATAATATTAAAATTATTAATAATAACAATGCTACTTCGACTGAGTTTAGAAATTATTACAGGTTGGGAGATAAAAATTATAGAAAGCAAGAAGCAACTTATAATAACAGACCAGTTAAAAATAAGATTCCCAAAGCAAAAATATATCACTTTGGACCATTGGTTCCAAATGATATTAACTATATTCTCTATAACAAAATTAAAAAAAGAAAAGGATTAAAGATATTAGATGTACAGGGTTTAACTAGAGATATTAAAAATCAAATAATTATAAACCAAATAAATCCTTCGATAAAAAAGTTATTAAAAGGATTTGACGTATTAAAGTGTGATACTAGAGAATTATTTTTGATAAAAGATTATCCAAAAAAAAGAAAGCATTGTTAATTATTTATTTGATCTAGGTATTTCAGAGATAATTGTTACGAAAGGATTTTTTGGTTCAACTATTTATTCAAAAGAAAAAGATATAACAGTAATTCCTCCTTTTATTCCAAATAAAATTGTTGATACCACGGGATGCGGCGATACATATGCTGCAATTTACGCATTCGCACGATATAAGGGATATTCTATTTATCATGCGGGTCTTCTAGCTAGTGCGGGCTCTGGGATAAAGACTGAAAAAACTGGACTTTTAACAAAATCATTTACCAAAATAAAAATAAGGGTTAATCCAATTTGTCAAATTTAATGATTAAAACTGCTGTAATTCTTGCTGCTGGAAAAGGAAATAGATTAAATAAAATCACCAATTATAAATCAAAGCCCTTAACAGAACTTTTTGGAAGAACTTTTATTGATAGAGCTATTTTAAATTTAAGAAATAATCTTAAAGTTGAAAATTTTATTATTGTTACAGGACATAATAATCAAGAGTCCGAACAATACCTAGATCAATTAAAGCAAAAATACAATTTAAACTTATCCTGTATTTATGATCCAGATTGGGAAAAAGGAAATGGACATACTTTTCTAGCTGCTTTAAATAATACTAATGAAGATCAATTTTATTTACAAATGGTTGATCATTTGTTTACAGATAAATTCTATCAAGTAATTTTAAATACAAAAATTTCAAACAATAAATCCTATTTATTAGTCTCAAAAAATTTATCTAAATATCATGACTATGGAGATGTAACTAAGGTAAAAATTGAAAATAATTATATAAATAACTTAGATAAATCAATTGAAAAACCGAACGCTTATGACGCTGGTTTTTTTATTATTGATAAAAAAAATTACGATACAAACATGTTTTTTAACTTTGATAAAGTTGAACTTAGCAAAGTTCATATGTCTGTTGCAGACAAGCAAAATCTTCTTCCAATCTATGTGGAACATTCTGACTGGATGGACATTGATACAGAGGTAGATCTGAAAAAAGCAGAAGATTTTTTAATTGAAAGTTTGAAAAATAAATCAACTGATGGGCCAGTATCAAAATACATTAATAGAAAACTGTCAGTTCTATTTCAAAAAAATTAATTAATTACGATATAACCCCTAATCAAATTTCAATTGGTGTTTTTTTAATTGCTGTTTTGGGAGCATTTATTATTGCCCAAGATAATTATTTTGCATTATTATTTGGTGCTTTATTAGCTCAATTATCTTCTGTCTTGGACGGGTGTGATGGAGAAATAGCTCGACTAAAACTACTTAAATCTAAATTTGGAGGATGGTTTGATCAAGTTTTGGATAGATATAGCGATATATTTATTCTTTCTGGATTAACTATACATTGTTTTAATAACTATGAAACAACTCGGGTAATTATAATTGGTTTGCTGGCTGTCGGAACCAAAACTTTATTAAGCTACACTGCTTATAAGTATGATGAAATTTTCAAAAATAATAATTCATTTAGAATTGGAAGAGATGTAACAACGCTAATTTTATTTGTTGGAGCTATTTTAAACTTTCCTTATTTTACGCTAATTCTGTTAACTGTTTTATTTAATTTTGAAATTTTAAAAAGAATTTATCTTTTTAAGGATAGATTAATTTAAATTTCAATCCAAAGAGGATAATGATCAGATCCTTTAGACTTTTTATCAATATAAGTATTTTTAACTTTCCCAATTAATTCATGAGATACATAGCAATGATCAATACTATCTCCACTTAAATTTGTCGCTCTATCGATATTTTTATCTTTGTTTTTCCAAGTATCATAAAAATTTTCTGTGGTTGTAATTTCTTTATATTCTTCGCTATCAATATTACAATTCATATCCCCCATTAATATAAACTGTGATGGCATTGGAGGTTTTTTACCTTCTGTCCAACCTTCATCTGTATGTTCGCCTGACCAAGCACCTTTTTCAAATGGCGCTCTGTTGATGGTGCTTATCATATGGTTTAACTGAGGAAATCTGCTCTTAGAATCACGATGGCTTAAATGAGTATTGTAAATCCTAGTGGGACCTATATCTGGAATATCTATAACTGCTTCTAGTAAGGCTCTTTGAATTGAATGAATTGGACCAACCCCTTCCTTTGGTAAAGGAAAGTTTCTAGATGAAATAATTGGATACTTGGAAAGTATCATGTTCCCAAATTGTCTACGCCTATTAAAAATTTGTCCATATTTGTTTTTAATACTAGAATTAACATCTAAAGCTGTTCCAAAAATAGTAAAAAAATTTGGAAGAAAACTACTTAATGCTTGAGATTGATCTATAAATCCAGACCGTTGCCAGAATCTCTCAACTTCTTGTATACAGGCAATATCAGCGTCCTGAAGCGCTTCAGCTATTCTAATTAAACTAAATTTACCATCCTGACCTTTGCTATATTGAATATTATAAGTTACTAGTTTCATAATAGATTATTATTTTTTTTTTAAAAAAAAAATCAACTTAAAAAATATAAATCCAAGAATCGAGATATTAATTATAAACAAACCCAGAACCAAGATCCCTAAAACCTTTTTTCATTATAAAGTTTAAGAATTTATCCTTCCAAGATAATTAACAAAAACAACACCTATTACAATTAAAACTATGCCTATTGAACCATAGATATTAGGCATCTGATTATATTTGGTAATGCCAAAAAGAGTTACTCCAATTATGGTTAAACCTCCATAAGTAGCATAGGTAAAACCAACAGGTATTGTATTCATAGCTCTAGATAAACAAAAAATTGTAAGCAAAATGATTATTCCACAGGCAATAGAAGGGAGTAGTTTAGTAAAGCCCTCACTCATTTTTAAAAAATATCCATTAGCCAGAATTCCTAAAAAAATTCCAACAACTAAAAAAATATAAGCTATTAATAATTTCATCTAATTCAATCCTGCAAATACTTTATCCTACCACAAATTTATAATTGAGTCAGGTGCCTTTATCAAGGTTGATTTCGCTGGAAAATTTTTAAAATTTTTTCAGAATGTTTTCGGTATCTTTAACCATCTAAATCAAAGACTAAAGATAAACTATTAAGATGTTAAATCTGAGTTAGGGTGGTACGGGTCCCTTTAAAGTTTCAAATTTGTAAATCGTTCTGGTACCTCTATTGGAGAGNGGACCCGTAGTGCGCAACCGAAGAGAACGCTAAAGTGAGCGGGAATATTTTTTTTATTCCCGCGGGCTAGATTAANTTTGCGTCGNTCATGCGTCTTTGNGTCACTAAAAACTTGACGAAGATTCCAGTTTATGATTCAATAACGTAGAAAGAAACGCGAGAGATTAAAAGGTTTTTTTTGGAAGTTGGACTTGCTACCAGGTTAGAGCGCGGGACTCATAAGTCCAAGGTCAGTGGTTCGATTCCACTTCCCGCTACCGTTTTTTTAATATTTTTTTAAGTTTATTTAACTTCATAGTTTGATTAAGTGGTAAATGCAGATTTTTTTTTGCATATATTTTTTTAACTTTTGGATTAAATTTTTTTGCAAAAGAATAAACTGATTGAGAAGGCCCACCTATATTAATTATTCCTTTTTTATTTAAAATTTTTGGAAGTATTTCGGTCAAATCTTCATGAAACATGAAATTACTTTTTAAATTTGAAAATGCTTTTTTATGCACAAAAGGTTTTTCTGTCATAGTAATTCTTAAGATTAAAGAGTTTTTGTACATTGAAACAGCACACTCTCCTCCAAGTTTTGATAAACCGTAATTATTAAATGGTTTTACTGGGTCGTTTTCAGAATAATTACCTTTTGTTCCTTCGTATACATAGCCAGTTGAAAAATAGATTAGTTTTAAATTAAATTTTTTACATAATTTAGTTACATTGGCAGCACCAATTATATTTAAGTCTATACTTTTAGATATATTATTTTCATGTATAGACATAGGCTTTGACAAGCCAGCACAGTGCAAAATTATTTTTGGTCTATATTTTTTTATACATTTTTCTAAAGAATATTCATCTAAGATATTGCAATATTTTTTGTTTACAAAAATTAGATTGAGTTTTTTATTTTTACTTTTTAAAACTTTAGCAAATCTACCTTCTCCACCAGTAACCAATATTTTTCTTTTCATCTAATGAATTTTTTCTTGTATTCAGAAAAAGAAATATTTTTATTATCCTTTTTTGAAATAATTGGCATTTTGATTGGCCATTTTATATTTATTTCTTTGTCGTTATATTTTATTCCTATTTCGCTATTAGCATTTCTGTATTCTGAACAACTATATATTACATAATTTTCTTTATCTAATGCACAGAACCCATGAGCAAATCCTAAAAGTTTTTTCATTATTCATGATCCTATATTATATGAAATCAAATTTTAAATTTTAAATATAAACCATAATTATGGTACAGAAAGTTGGTTAATTTGAGATAAATTCATTCTATTTAGCGATATATCTTTAATTAGTTTATAACCTTCTTTTAATTTACAATTATTTTGATTTAAATCATGAATACACAATACCCAAATATTATCATTATTTTTTTGATTTAGATCTGCCACAAATAAATTAAGATTATTTTTCTCACTTAAATAATTAAGATAATGCTTTAAGGCTTTAGACCATGGTTCTGTAAGAATTTCTTCTGCAGGATTTAATTTAATAGAAAACTTTTTATAATCTGAGTTATCAATTATTAACAAAGCTTTTGTAATCTCTGGTTTGTATACAGTTCTTTGTGTAAAAAATTGTTTGAAAGTTTCCTCAGTTAAAAAATTACCTAAAGTAAAAAGTAATAAAAAGGTTATTAATATAATTCTACTTTTTTTTTTAATTCTAAATGAAAAATAAGATATCAAAATGATTATGGGAATTAAAACAAAAATAATATATCTGGGGAGAATAATTGGATTGAAGATATATCCATAAAACAATGGAAACAAATATGTATAAATTAATATAATTAAAAATAAAGAAATTTTTTCTAAGCAAAAAAATCTCTTCGAAAAAT
>JGI26061J44794_1001187_pt1 | contig 10763 bp, 10 predicted proteins | sample MarorgKNORR_S2LV_5_FD_44794 | JGI IMG/M metagenome (IMG submission 44794) | reverse complement strand
TTCAGCGGGTTTGTATAGAGCCTTCAGCGGGTTTGTATAGAGCCTTCAGCGGGTCTAACAAACCGCCTCAGCGGCTTTCATCACAAGCCAAAACATTTGTATTTGAATCATTCACAACTCACCAAGCTTCAATTATTAGCTCATCGGTTCTCAATCAGCTTCCATATTATCTTCATCAAAGTTCGCTAGGATTAAGATACACACATTCCCCTATAAGTGTGTATAAGCCCTAACATCCTCTCCCCCGACTTGATGTTAGGGTTTTTTTTGGGAGCTTGTTAATCAGACCGTCCCTAGCTTGCTGCGAATGCCTCGCTGCTTTGAGAATGGACACGATGAATTGGTAGTATCACTTTGATACTAACACCTTTACCGTCCAGGAGATTAGCAGCTTTGACCGACCCCCCGTGATGCTCAGCGATAATACGAACAACATAAAGGCCCATGCCAAAATGTAATCTGTTGTCAGGGTTTGATTCGCGAATCGACACCATCGAATCGAATACATTGTCAACCATATCATCAGTGATGGTGGGTCCCTGATTAGTAACAAATAGAGTCAGTTTACGAGCGTCTGCATTGATGCCAACCGTTATTGTGGAGCCGGGTTCGGAGAAGTCGATGGCGTTGTCAATCAGCTTGTCCAGGAGTTGTTCTATTCGGAAATCGGACACTTCGGCCCTGATAGCGTAGTTAATCCCCTGGTATCTGAATTCGCGGTCTGGTCGAACTGTTCTGCAGTTACTCAGGTAGTTCTGCACAAGTTCGAACAAGTCCACGATCTCGAGCTCCTCGGCATAAAGTGCGTCTTCCAGGCTGGCCGCATCGGCCAGGTTTTGCACGATCAATCCTATCCTGTTTACGCCACGCTTCGCGGCTTCGAGATATTTCTGACGGGCTTCTGCGGATTCCTCGAACTCAAGATTTTGCAGAGAGGTGGAAAGGGCGTTCAAAGGATTATTAATCTCGTGGCGCAGGGTTCTTGGCATGTTTTCAAGGAATTGGTTGTGTTGGTGCAGGCGGGTCAGCATTCCCGAGATGCTGCGCGCGAGATCTCCTATTTCATCGCCAGATTGAGTCTCCGCCGTAATCTTATTGGTCCTTAATCTGCCGTAAACATCGATGGCATTATTAGCTTCAGTACCCAGACGCCTGATGCGACTGGCGAGCCTTACTGAAAATGCCAAAATCAACGTGACGAAAATCAACATTGAAATTACCGAGAAGTTGACACTTCGCTGCAGGGCGCCACGCCTCAATTCCTGAATTTTTTCTGTATTTTGTTTTAACAAGACAATCCCGATAATTTCGTCTCGAGCGATAATGGGATGTGCTGCAACGATCACCTCTCCATCTTCGCTGGAATAGCGACGCTGGTAGCTTGGCTCACCAGCCAGCGCGCTCTTAATGACTTCATCGTCGATTAGTGGTGATGCCCTGAGATTACCTTCGATGATGTTGTATAGCGGTTCCATCAAGAATCCAACTAGCGAGAGCCAGGTCTCTGCCCAGCTATTTGCATCGCTTTGGTTTTTCGTCTGTTGGGGGACAGATTGGTAGCTGCCAACTTCGGCGCGAACGCGCATTTGAGCATCGATAACCTGGATGTTTGCGCCTGAATAACCCAGACCTTTGATGATTCGGAGTACCTCAGGCGACTTTAACAATACCAGGCCATATGCCTCTCGGCCTGCAGTCGGTAGCGTGCCTGTAATGGATTCGATAGCCCGGGATTCTGGATCATCCACGTCCACAACTGCCAGACCAAACTGGCGGGTGGAGCCCAGCAATTCGAGTGGAATTCGAAACTCGATCGCATATCCGTCCTTGAGCTCAACCATGTACCCTTGAATTCGATTCTCTGGTTCGCCCTGGATAGCATATCGCCAGTCGTTGTCGATTAAGTAGGCCGTAGTGACGCCAGGCTCTGTCATGGTGAGCACGATCTTCTTTATGGTCCCATCCTGACCAGTAAATGTGATTCGCAGATGATCTGACAGATCCAGCCTCAAGATGTTGCGGTCACGAAATACCAGCGCGTCATCTCTAATGGTGACCAGTGCATAGATTTGGTCATTGTGCTCGCCTAGTGCCAGGTGAAACTGATTAATAGTCTCTGGCGCATCTGAACTGTCAATCAGGTTCCCAAATCCAATCTTGTACTCGAGCACCTCTTCCCAATCGTTATCACGACCGTCGATTCGTATCGGCTTTTGCAAGGGATGTGCGTAAAGTTGTTCGTATCCTTGTGGCGATAACGGCAATTCATAGAACAAATCGGTACGCCCGTTAAGCAGTGTTGAAATTCCTTCCGCTGTTAACAACTGCGCATTCGCCTGACTATCTACAAGAAAGTCCTCCATCTCTGAAATATAGAGATAGCTGAACCAGGGTATGATCACGAGCGCAAAACTCATGAGGATAAAAAGCTTCGTGCCTAGCCTTGGACCTCTTAGCAGTGAAGCGGCCAACTTAGTTGCCGAGCTTATTTAGAAGACCAGCGATATCCATAGCCGTATTCGCTTTTGATACCGTCGAACTCTGGATCGATGCCCTCAAACTTTTTCCGAATATTGCGCATATGGGTATTGATAGTATTGTTTGTGACTAACGACTGCATAGTGGCGTTCATAAGGGTGTCGTAGGAGACAGCGTGACCAGGCACGCGCACCAGCTTGGCCAACATGCGAAATTCGGTACCAGATAAATTGATGGGTTGTTCCTTCCACGAAACCAGTAACGCTTCCTGGTCGATGGACATATCACCGACGATTTTTGCAGAGGAGGTATTATTGCCTGCTTCTATCCGGGCAGCATTGATACGGAGCAAGGAACTTATGCGCTCGGCCAGGTAATTCAGGGAGATGGGTTTTGGCAGGTAATCCCAGGCACCCAGGCGCAAGCCGCTAATCTTGTCTATTTCGGTGATTCTTTCGGTTAAAAAAATGACCGGCANTGACGGGGATTTTGCGAGCAGGTCCCGACAGAGCTCAAACCCTGCATCGACCTCGTCGCCCAGGATAATGTCCAGGACCGCCAGGTCTGGCAGCTCTCTCTCAAACCCCGCGAGTGCTTCCTCACGGCTACTGTAAGCCACAACGTCGTAACCTTTCTTGGTAATGGCGTCGACATAATTGCTTCTTTGATCTGGATCGTCTTCGACGATGGCAATGGTTTTTGCCATGGGAACTCCTGAATGACTATTTCGCGATACATATCAGACAACGGAATGTCGAATTTATCCAGTTGAACTCACTGATTTGCGTAATTTATTGGTCAATCCATCATTTCTCCACACTAGTACAGGGAACTTTCACTTTCCTTCAAGCCGGGTTTGCTGATTCTGCGGTTCAATGGCATCTCTGGAATGCGTATTTTTCTGCTCATCGCAGGGGACATTAACCAGGGAACAGAGGAAATTCATGAAAGTTTTCGTACCAATGTCAGACGCCATCCTGGGGCATAATGCCGAACTTTGTCAGCGCCTGGTGCCGTTTGACCCATCCTATCTGACCGAAAGCCAGGAACGACGCAGAGGTCACAAACCCAGCAATTGGGTAAATGACTCCAATTACGAACAGGCGAGAGAACGTTTGTTTGCGAACTCAGGCGTGATAGTCCTGAATTAAGAATATTCTGATTCGAATCTCCAGGCCTGGTGTTTCCCCAGGACCTCAATAACTAATGCGTATTTATCCTTAATAGAACCATTGACACCAATGATGGGTTGTTGGGGCAGCTTATTCACGTGGTGCCATAGCTAATCGTGATAACAGTTTGATTTTTATTAAAATATGTGCATTCATCTTCTAAAGTTATCGCCGTTAATTACGTTTATATCCTGACTCATGTTGAGTCATTAAAGGAGCGCTAATGTACGTCGATTCGCTTTCGAGAATATTTTTAGTTTGTTTCGTCACCCTGGTGCTTACGGCGTGCGGTGGCAGTGGAGGCGGCAGTAGCCTGATAGGCGGTGGCTCATCGAGCGGTGGTGGTGCGGAGCCAACACCGAATACGGGCGAAGTAATCCTGACAATTTCGGGCATGGTAGACGAAAACGGCGATACTGATAACGTTCTAGCAGGCAACGAAGTCGCAACACTGACTGCAGAAGTTACCAAAAAAGGGTGATCCTGCGGAACTCGTTGTGCTTTTTACAACAACAATCGGCCGATTGCTGCAGGAAAGTGCGCAGTCAGTAGGCGGCACAGCCTCGGATGAAATCGCCGGTGATGGCACGCCGGGAGCAGCAACCGTTACCGCATCGGTGACGTTAAGTGATGGAACAGAAATTTCCGGCTCGATTACCGTTCAAACAAGTTCGGACAGTCCAAATATACAATTGTTGGCCGCAGATGGTTCTTTGGCAGCAGCGGTGGAACTGCGCGCAGCGGAAACTGAGCAGATTACCGCTGAAGTATTGGATTGGGATGGTACCGCGATCTCGGGTGTTGGCGTCGCATTCGAATCAACTGCCCTTTCAATTGACACAACGTCTGGTGTAACTGATTCGAACGGAAGAGTTACCGTGACCTTGTCAGGCACAGAAACCCAGGAGGATGGAACTCTCACCGCGGCGGCGACCTTTTCATCTTTTGATCTCAGTGCTGAAATCGTCGCGAGAAGTCTGGGCGTGAATACAGAATCCAACAGAATTACTCTCGATGCCATTGATCTGGGAACCGACGGGGTCCTTGACGGTAACGAAAAGGTTCAGATTGTCGCGAACGTACTGGAAGATGGTCTCGTGAAAGATGGCATCTCGGTGGTGTTCACCGCGGGTACGCTAACGCTAACACCAACCAGCGCAACATCGGCGGGAGGCGGTATCGCAACTGTGCAGTTGACAGGCGATGGCATGGCCGGCACGGCAAAAGTGACGGTTTCAGCCACCTTGTCCAATGGTATTTCAGTGACCGACTCACAAACCATTCAAACCACAGAGGTAACACCATCGATTGACCTGGTGATCAGAGACCAGTCAGGGGTATCGATCACCACATATGGTGCTAACCAGGAAATGACGCTGGAGGTGACCATTCTTGATCACGATGGATCAGCGCTTGATACTGATGATGCGGGTGTGAGCGTGACCTTTGATGTCGGCAACCTGGGTACAGTAACAAATACCGAGAGCGTCACTGAATTTGAGGTCTGCCCGACCAATCTCATACCGGAATTAACCGATTGTGCTTTCGTCGGTTTCACCTCTAACTCTACCGCCGTAGTTGGCGAAATCACTGTTACCGCAACCATCAACGGTATCGTTATTACAGATATTGTGCTGGTGACCAATACGGGTATCAACAGCGGATCACCTTCTCAGGAAAATTTCTCCATCACGCGCAAGGATGAGAATGAAAATGTCATCGCGAATGACGACACCTTTGCTTTGGAGGGTGATCAGTTTAATGGTGAAATTGCCACGATTGAGGTCGAGATGGGAGACTATTTCAGCAATCCGGTGCCTGATGGCACGCTGGTCGAATTCAGAGCAGAGCTTGGCCTTGTAGAAAAAACCTGTGAGACAGTTTCCGGGGTCTGTTCTGTCATCTATACCTCAGCCGACCCGAGAACCCCGATAGATACAGAAGTCAGCTTTCGAAATCTGACTGATGATAACTGTCCAAGTACATTAATTATTGATGAGCGAGTGACGATTGCGAGCGGCAATGCGCTGACTGATTACCGGGTAAGCAGTGTCAAGCGAGTGGCGAATACCGGTGGTACGGCCTTTGCCGCTAATACCTATACCGCTTTCGCCAATGGTATCGAATGTCTTTTGGCCCCTTGTTCTAATGGCATCGCCGTGGACATTACTTATGAGCGTTTATGGTTGGATGAGGTTGATGATGCGTCCACTAATCACTTTATTTCAAATCCGGGTGAAGCAACAGAACCCTTTCTGGATGCAACAGGCACACCCTGCCTGGCGGGTGTGCGGGATGCGTTGGAAGTTATTACGGGTTCAATAAATCCCAATGGTACGACTGCGGTAACGGGTGTGGGAACGGTATTTGAATTGGAACTTGTAGCTGGAGACCGTCTAAAGGTTCGGAATGAAGTGAGAACGATAACCGGGATTGCCGGCAACACCAGTCTTACCGTAGATACTGCCTTCAGTGATGGCGATAATGACGTGTCACCCAAACGGGTAGCGGCGCCTGGTTACCTGGGTGGCATGGGCCAGCCTTTAGTTCCGTGGGCGGTGTTGCCGTCAATTCTAATGATCCGGGCGCGACCAGTGGTGGTCTACATTCAGGTACTGTTACCGTTGGCACGGATACCAGTAGCGTTACATCAGTGGTCCTGAGTACAGGATTTGGGTCTGGTCCGGTGAGTGTATTTGTCAGCACACCGAACGGTGGTGAGTCAGCGCACACCATTACTTGCGATCTCTAATAGCAGAATTAGGAAATAACAGGGCCGATCCGATGATCGGCCTTTCATCGCAACTCTATTAACAGGTCTCACTATCCCAGTTCTGAAAGTTCTGGAATTGATGTCGCGGCACCCTTTCGAGTTACACAGATGGACGCAGCTTTCGTTGCGACTTTAAGACAGTCTTCGATTGAATGGTCGCGGCTGTAATGCGCAAGAAAGAATCCAGTAAACGTATCACCAGCGCCGGTCGTATCGATAGCATTTACCTGTAGCGCGGGTTGTTTAATGCGGTTACCGCTGTCGGCAAACAAGGCCCCTTCCGCACCGAGTGTGAGAAGCACTTTTAACTCCTGATAGTTCGACAGCAGAGTGTCGGTGATTTCTTCTGGAGCGGTTCTGCCGGTGAGTTCAGCTCCTTCTGTTTCATTGATGATGAGTAGTTCAATGGAGGAAAGCGGTAGTGAATTTACCGTGCTCGTCATCGGTGCGGCATTAAACACGATTCTTAGACCCTTTTTTGCAGCTTGTTCGATCAGGTAACTGAGAGAACTGGTCTCATTCTGGACAAGCAAAAACTCTCCCTCGGTTGCAGAATTGATCACAAGGTCGACATCCTCGGGTGTAATGTTCTGATTAGCACCGCCAAACAACACGATCGAATTTTCGCCTTCAGGAGTGACCTGTATGTTGGCATGACCCGAAGGTCCGTCTCCGATTTGAATGAAACTTGTGTCGACCTTATGTTCTCGTAACAAATCAACGAGCCATTGACCATCTGTTCCAACCCGCCCTGCATGTCGGACGGCAGCGCCACTGGCCGCCAGAGCAATTGATTGGTTGAGGCCCTTGCCGCCTGGGTGAACCTCGTAGCTGTAGCAGGGTAAGGTCTCACCGGGTTGCGCGAAATGGGGGACCGCGTACACGTTATCAATGCAGCAGGAACCAAAGTTCAAAATTGACATGTCTGGCCTCTATGATGGACGGGCGATCATCTGTAGAATTCGAGCGTTCGGGGTGTAGCTCAGCCTGGTAGAGCACTGTCTTCGGGAGGCAGGGGTCGTGAGTTCAATTCTCGCCATCCCGATCAATATCCACAAAGGTTCTGTATTTTTGGTTGTTACGGAAAATATCATGAGAGTGCGAGGAGGGTGCGTAGTCAAAGAATTGGTCATTGGATTAGCCTCCCCATAGGCCCCCACAGGATAAATGCTTCTGGCCTTTAAGAAACAGGCTATTGCCTTCATGTCGATACTACCAAACAACCGACATGGTAGCTCATCTCCAGGCTACCTTCAGATGGACTCACAAGGGACTCCATCACTATCACCATCAAGCCTATAGCCAGTTGGTCCTTCTTGCCAGTCACACCACTTGATCTTCCCCCGAATCGGGGGAAGATCATCTACATATCCTTCATTGCTGGTGATGACATGTACATGTACCCACACGATTTAGTTCTCGGGCAACTCGAACACCGTATCTCCGATAAGGTATGGTTGGAACAAGGAAGTTGGAGTTCTCCGAAGTTAACACGCGAAAATAGAGAGTTGCTGGAAGATTATCGTCTGTGAAGCAAGCAGCTAACATGCAGTTGAAGCCAGTCGTCGCTACGCTCCTCCTTCGGACGCCGCACTGCGCGCCACGCCGCTTAACTGGGTGTTAGGTGCCTTTGTGCCCCGGAACTAGCAGATTTCGATTGACAGAGAATGGGAGAGAATTATGGAAAGTGCTGTAGTTGGCGGCGTAGTAGCTGTAATGATAGCGGTGGCGGTGATATTCATTGCTTCTAGAAAACGCGAAAATAAGAATGAGTCTGACAACTAGACTTCATTTTCATAATGCCAGTGCGAAGCCGACAAACTATGCGTACTCATGTTCACCAGGGCAGACACTTCGGATAGATCCGATCACGGATGTGCATCTAACACGCAGTTGAAGTCTCTCGCTGAGCGGCGTTCGGGATAACCAATCTCCCACAAATTCTACATTCGCGAGCAATACTAAACTGCCAGCGTTAACATACCGTTCAAATTAAAGCCTGGGAGATCATGTGTGGAGTTCTTCAGCAATGAGGTTGCATCCACGCTTCAATACTTCACGTTTCCGCTAGAGGTGATTGGGTTAACCCTAGCCTTGGCAGAAAGGATGGTGGTTACAACACCAGCGCCTGATAAAGGCAATTGCCGAGAGGTCCGGTTCGCGATTTGTTTTTTCGGGCGATATCCATGCCCAGGCGGTTTTGGATATTGAGGCTTCTGCAGAACTCGACTTTGAAAATCGACCATTGACGACCATTCTTGTTGGCCCAGTCAGTACGTCACAAGCAACCTGGGCGTCAGCAGCCAGGGGTGTGAAGCCTGCGATACCTGCATGGATCCAGGGACGAGAGCAATTACCCCTGTCGGAAATAAATGGCTTCACCTTGATCAACATGACAGGCGAGAGCGTGACTCTTGAACTTGCAGATTGTGGAGGATTCGATCCGGAGAGAGAAGAAAAGGGAGATGTGCTCGTCTGGCGGACCTGTGAACCTGCCTAACGGGTTTCAAGAGAGGTCCTATTGATAAGTGTTGGCATAATAATCGATGATTGGCGGAGGGAGGGTCTTCAATGAAGCTGATGATAACTAAGCGCAGATTTATTCAAGGTAGCATTCTTGCAGCACTGCTGCCCCTACAATTTAGGACACACGCAGAGGAAAGCAATATGCAGAAAAGAATTGCTGAGATTATTTGCGAGTATGCGAGTCAGGGTATTCATCGCACGGGTACCGAGGTAGATCACCTTAGCGCTGATTGGCTGAAAGCAAGAATAACAGCGTTAGGTGTTGAAGCCAGTGAGACGTCGTTTCCATTTCAGCGTGTTCAACCAGTTAAAACATCGATATCGTTGCCCGGATTGAATATATCAGGCGTTCCGCTATATGACTGCCGCTACACTGATGAAGAGGGCATTTCGGGAACGCTGGGTGAAGTGGGAAGTAATGCCGAGATTGGTGTTGCTATGGCATTACCGTTTGCTGCGTCTGAAGTGAGTCAGCGTATTCATTCAGCTCGAATGGCAGACCAACATAAAGCAATTGTGATCGTTACTGATGAACGCCTGCCATCCAATGGCGTGGCGTTACTTAATGCAGAACACTTCACTGAACCTTTCGGTCCACCTGTCTTGCAGATTGAGAATAAACATTGGCCCGAAATTAAGTCTGCCGTTGAATCTTCAGCAACGGCACAAGTTATCGTTCAATGTGATTACGTCGAGGCAACCGCCAGAAATATCGGTGCAAGGATAAAAGGGCAGAATGCTGAGCTTGCTCCGCTTGTTGTCATGACTCCAAGGAGCGGCTGGTGGAGTAACGCCTCTGAGCGAGGTGGTGGCATAGCCTGTTTCCTAGAAATGATGCGCGGCATAGAAGAGAGCAGGCCGCAGCGTGACGTCATTTTCACTGCTAATACAGGGCATGAGCTGGGTCATACAGGATTGGACCAATACCTACATGATAATTCGGGTTTAATAAAAGATGCTTTTCTTTGGGTTCATCTCGGTGCAAATTTTGCTGCCCGGCATGGTGCGGAAGTTAGGCTTCAGTATTCCGACGACCTGGCAGTGGCGAGTCTTGCGCCATGGCTAAAGGAAAATTCAGTTTCGCCCGGTGCACAGATAATGGGTGGAGAGCGACCGCTTGGGGAAGCACGTAATATCTTTGATGGTGGCGGGCGTTATATATCAATCCTGGGGCGCAATGGATTATTTCACCATCCTGCAGATGTCTGGCCCGATGCGGTGGACCTTGAGGCGACAACAAAGTGGGTGAATGCATTTGTACAATTAGGCATAAAACTCGCGGGTTAGAATAGGTAATGGATGACCGGTTTTATTCAGCAGCATCGTGTGAACAAATCGAAACGCGATTAATTATTGAACAGAATCCCTCACAAAATCGAAGTAGGGATTACGTCTCCTTTGGGTCGGAAGCGACAAAAACGCATTTTTCCCAACCACGTCTGCAATGCACTCCATAGCGGTCACAAGGAAGTATCCCGGCGATGCCGCTAACGCCCAACGGACTAAACCGCTCGTGCGGTAAACAGAATCAAGTCAGAGGTATAACAACAACGCTTAAAATCAGCTAAGGATTCCAAGATGGGCCTGTCCTGTGTTGAGGTATTGGTCCCCACCTCAACTTCAGACACGGGAAGAAGAGCCATGATTCAGTCTAACAAATCTATTAGCCCGTTACGCCAGCGCATGATCGAAGATATGTCTCTGCGCAAGTTATCAGTCAAGACTCAAACCGCCTACATCCGCGCCGTCGTGAAACTAACCCGGTTTCTCGGCAGATCTCCGGATACTGCGACCGCAGAAGACCTGCGGCTGTT
>JGI26061J44794_1001186_pt1 | contig 10763 bp, 11 predicted proteins | sample MarorgKNORR_S2LV_5_FD_44794 | JGI IMG/M metagenome (IMG submission 44794) | reverse complement strand
AGGCCAATATTTTTTGATATGATCAATACTTTTTTCGTGTTGCTGTGTCCTAGTATATAACCAAACCTGAGTATTTAAAAATCCGGATTGGATTTCAGCAATTTTATCTAAATAAAATTGTTCTGTTTTATAGTCATCTAAAAGGGCATAATAAAATCTATAAATTTTATAAACTCTTAAGGTGTCATCTTTCGTTTCTATCCTTTTTTCAATCTTTTTAAACGTTTTTAAAGCATTTGTATAATTTTGCTCTGCTGTATACAAACTCCATAAACTATTTAAAACATAATTATTATTTGGTTCTAAGGTTAATGCATTCTCATAATCCTTTATTGCTTTGTCACTTTTGTTTGTTTCAAAATAATAGCCTCCTCTAGTTACAAATGCTCTTGAGAGATTAGGATTTATTTGCAATGCCTTATTTGTAAAAGTGAGTACATCTTCTAAATTATTTTCTTCAAGTGCATATGGTGCCTTTTCTTCAAATATACTTTGTGCTAGCCCTACATATGCTTGTGCAAATAATGAATCCCGTTCAATAGCTAATTCATAAGATAATTTTGCCTTACTTAATAATTCTAGCCAATCTTCTGTCTTTTGAAGTGGCCGGTTCGCCTTAAACCTATATTCTTCTCCTTTTAAATAATGGTCGTACGCCAACGTATTTTGTGTAGGGGTTGTGTTTAATTCGCTCTTTAAGTAGGAGGAAATAATGGTTTCAAGATTAGTAGTAATAGATTGTATGACATTGGTTTGAACCGCAAAGATTTCTGAAACATCCTTATCATAACGTTCAGACCAAAGCACCTTATTATCTTCAACCCTAATGAGTTCAGCAGATATAATTGCACGATCACCAATGCGCTGTACATTACCTTCAATTACATAATTAACATCCAATTCTCTAGCAATAGTCTTTAAAGGAAATGAGGTGTTTCTGTATTGTTCAACAGAAAGTCGAGATACCACCGAAAATTCAGGGATTTTAGCTAAATGATCACGAATTCCTGCCATGATACCGTTACAAAAATACAAGTTTTCATCATTTGAACTGTTGTTTACAAATGGTAATACTGCAATTGTTTTTCAAGATTAGCAACATCAACATTTGTTTTGTCATATGTCTTATTAAATACTATCAATCCTATTAGAATGATAACAGGAATAATNCCTGCTAATTTTTTTTAAAATGTTTTTTTAGGAGGTACAATAGCTTTTTGAAATTTAACTTCTCCTGGAGGGTAACCATAAAAGTTATGAAAGCAGGTATTAAAATAAGTTGGGCTTGTAAAGCCAACACGGTAAGCTATTTCTGAAGCCGTACCCGAGTTCAGTTTTAGCATTTCCATTGCTTTTTCTAGGCGATATTCTCTAATAAACTGACTTGTAGATTTACCATTTATTTCATGAAGTTTGCGGTGTAATTGTGATCTGCTAAGTCCTGCTTCTGAGGCTAGTTCTATAACCACAAAGTTTTCATTCTCTAAATTAATTTCAAGAATGTCTATCAATTTTTTAATAAACTCCTGATCCATGGAACGCTTTTCTGTCATAATTGTACTTTACAAAATATTTTAAAGGGAGAAAAGCATACTATTTTGCTACTTACATTTTTAAATATATGAATTTATTGCTATAGTTGTTTAGTAAACACTATAAATTAAATTGAATAGAGGTTAAAGTGTGTTGAAGTATAATTAAACAACAAATTTCAAGAATAAACTATAATTTGTCATTTTACTATATAACAAAGATTAGGAAATGTTAAATATAAACGTATATTTGCCGCTTGAAACTCAAAAATGAGTTTATAAATTCCTCAGAGAGAGGACGTGTTACAAGAAGTTTCTATTTAAGTATGTCGATTCGCTTCTTTATGTAACACTTACATAACGCAATTGAATACTTAAATAACAATGAACAAATTTGAACAACTTGGTCTTGAAAACAACTTACTTCAAGCCATAACCGACTTGGGTTTTGAAACACCAAGTGAAGTACAAGAAAAGGTAATCCCTATTTTATTAGAACAAGACACAGACCTTGTGGCTTTAGCACAAACCGGAACAGGCAAAACAGCTGCGTTTGGATTTCCGATGCTTCAAAAAATAAATATAGAAAGTCGTACCACTCAAGGACTTATTTTATCGCCTACTCGTGAACTTTGCTTACAAATAACCAACGATATTAAAACTTACGGCAAATACCTCAAAGGATTAAACGTCACTGCCATTTATGGTGGTGCAAGTATCACAGACCAGGCGAAACAGGTAAAACGGGGTACGCAAATTATAGTGGCTACTCCCGGACGAATGAAAGATATGATTAGTCGCAAACTCGTCAATATTTCAAAAATAGAATATGCTGTTCTCGATGAAGCCGATGAAATGTTGAACATGGGATTTTATGAAGACATCACAGATATCTTATCGCATACTCCACNAGATAAAAGTACATGGTTGTTTTCGGCAACCATGCCAAGGGAAGTATCNACNATTGCAAAAAAGTTTATGGACAATCCTGTTGAAATTACTATTGGCACCAAAAATCAAGGTACCGATAGTGTTTCACATGAGTTCTATTTGGTAAATGCCAGAGACAGATATTTAGCACTAAAGCGTTTGGCTGATGCAAATCCAGATATATTTTCGGTTATTTTCTGTAGAACAAAGCGAGATACTCAAAAGGTTGCCGAAAAATTAATTGAAGACGGTTATAATGCTGGTGCCCTGCATGGCGATTTAAGCCAGAATCAGCGGGATTTGGTAATGAAATCCTTCAGAAACAAACAAATACAAATGCTTGTAGCTACAGATGTTGCTGCTCGTGGTATTGATGTTGAAAATATTACACACGTTATTAATTACCAATTACCTGATGAACCTGAAATATACACGCACCGAAGTGGTCGTACAGGTCGTGCTGGGAAAACCGGAGTGTCCATGGTAATTGTTTCTAAAAGTGAATTGCGTAAAATAAAAAGTATTGAACGTATTATTAAGAAACAATTCACGAAAAAAGAAATTCCTGATGGAATGCAAATTTGCGAAGTACAGCTNATGTCGCTTGCAAATAAAATTCACAATACAGAGGTAAACCATGAAATTGATAAATATTTAGATGAAATTAACGCNTTGTTTGAAAACGATTCAAAAGAAGCATTGATAAAAAAGTTTTTTTCGGTNGAATTTACTCGTTTCTTTAACTATTACGACAAGTCTAAAGATTTGAATGCCGAAGCACACCACAGTAGTGAACGCGATGGAGGCAGTAATGATAATTCTACACGTTACTTTATAAACNTTGGACATAAAGACGGTTACGACTGGATGAGTTTAAAAGACTTTTTANGTGATAGGCTGGAACTTGGAAAGGACGATGTTTTTAAAGTAGATGTAAAAGATAGCTTTTCATTTTTTAATACTGAAACTGGTATCAAGCAAAAAGTATTAGAATTCTTTACAGACTTTAAAGAAAATGGTCGTTTTGTAAATGTTGAAGTTTCAGAAGACAAAGGGCGTAATAGAAATCGTGGTAGAGGAAGAGGAGGCCGTCATGATGATAGAAGAAGTGGAAGACGAGATGATAAAAGAAGCGGAAGNAGACGTACTGATTCAAGACACAGTTCCGGAAATAGAAGTGAGCGCAGAGGCAATACTAATGCATCACGTTCAAGACGTTCCAATTTCGATTCAAGTCCGAGTTTTTCAGGTTCGTCAAGACCAAGGAGAAGCAGACGATAATAAAATTGTTAATTTTTAGTCAAAATTATATTCAAAATAATTTTTATTCGTTTTGTTTATTACTTTTATCACATAAATACTCTTTATGAAAAAACTGCTTTTATTATTCACTTTTATCTTTGCATCTGTTATTGGCATTGCACAAGAACAAGGTTCGGTTAAAGGTAAAATAGTAAGAGCTGGAAGACTCTCACCTTTAGAAAACGTTAATATTGTTAACCTCAGTCAGGTTATTGGTACTGCTACAAACAGTAAAGGCGAGTTTGAGATTAAAGCTAAAGTTAATGATACGCTTCATTTATCTTATTTAGGCTATAAATCTTTAAAAATTAGAGTTACCAGTGATTGGTTAAAATTTGCAAACTCGACAACTATCGAAATGACCGAATTGGCATTAGCTTTAGAAAAGGTAGTTGTAACACAATTGAAATTAACCGGCTATCTTGAAATTGATATAAAACAAGTTCCGATTACAAAAAATATACGTTACAGTATATCGGGATTACCAAATGCAGGATTAGAAGGTGGACATCGTTCTCCGGGTGCTGTAACTAAAGTGATAGGTGCTATTTTTAATCCTCTCGATTTTTTGCATAATATGTTTGGAAAAGTACCGAACGAAATGAGAAAACTACGAAAAATGAAAGAGGATGATCAAATTAGAAACATGTTATCTACAAGATTCGATCGTGAAACACTGTTAGTGCTACTGCAAGTAAACCGTGTGGATTTAGACCTTATTGTAAGTGAGTGTAATTATTCGGCCGATTTTATTCGTACTGCAAACGACTTGCAAATACTCGATGCCATTAGCGAATGCTATGAAGAGTACAAAGTGTTAAGTCGCTCTCGCAAAAGACGATTATAGTTTTAAGCTCGAGAGTGTAAGGCTATTCTGTTTCCTTCAGAATCTATAAAAAGTGCCATATAACCTATATCTGCCGAGATTTGTGTTTTTGCTTTTACAATTTTTCCACCAGCTGCCTCTACTCTATTAATTTCAGTATTGATATCTTCAGAAGAAAAATAAATGAGCACACCTTTGTTATCACTAGGTATATAAGCATCGTTTTGAATTAAAGAACCTGATGCTCCCAATTTTCCTTCAGCAAATGGAAACCAACCCATTAAAGTGCCTCCAAAATCTTGTATATTAATCTCGACACCAAAAACGGTATCGTAAAACGTTTTTGCTCTTTCTATGTTGGTTACAGGAATTTCGAACCAACCTACCATATTATGTTTCATAATTTAGTTATTAAGTTTTAAAAGGCTGTCCTTTTTCCTTTTCAAGTAATAGTCTTAAACTTTCTAAATATCCCGCCCAGCTGAACGAACAATGTGCAAAGAAATCACTATCAGTAGGCCAATTATTGTGTTTAAAACGCAGCCTGGTTTTATTTTCGTTTGTGTCTAACTCAAAAGTTATAATAGTATTGATCCAATCATCAGGACCGTCAATACATTTCCATTGTACAGCTTTGTTTTCAATTAAGGTTTCAACCTCCATTTTAAAAAAATGTACTTCCCCAAAACGAAACTCGATAATACCATCCTNAGTTGGATTACCAGAAGTTTGTTCAGTCCACCATTGCGACAATCCTTTAATAGTAGTAAGGGCTTTAAAACCCTCTTATTTCGAAGTGTTTATATGATATAAATGTTTAATACAGTACATTTATTAAATATTTATTTGCCTTGAAGTAATTCTTTAAAAATACAAAAAAAAATTATCGATAATTTTACGGTTGACTGAAATAGATTTTTAATTTTATAAATGAAGCATATCGTTGTACTTACAGGCGCAGGAATGAGTGCCGAAAGTGGACTAAAAACCTTTAGAGATGCCGATGGTTTGTGGGAAGGTCATGATGTTATGGAAGTCGCTTCACCTGAAGGTTTTGCTACAAATCCTGAACTGGTTTTAGAGTTTTACAACCAACGCAGAAGGCAATTATTAAAAGTAAAACCTAATCAGGCACATTTTGATTTAGTTGCTTTAGAAGTTAATTATAAAGTTACAATCGTAACTCAAAATGTAGATGATTTACACGAACGTGCCGGTAGTGCAAACGTGATTCATTTACATGGTGAGTTATTTAAAGTACGAAGCACTTATAACGAGTTTGATGTGCAAGACTGGAAAACCGATTTAGTACTTGGCGATTACTGCTCAAAAGGCTACCAATTACGTCCTGATATTGTGTGGTTTGGTGAAGACGTACCATTGATACCAAAAGCAATTTCGATATGTGAAACTGCTGATATTTTGCTTATTATTGGCACTTCTATGCAAGTGTATCCAGCAGCAAGTTTGATGCAATATGTAAATCCAGAAACTAAAATTTATTATATCGACCCTAAACCTGCTTTGGATAATAACAATCAAATTACGGTTATCTCTAAATCTGCAACTTCTGGAATGCAAGATTTTATAGCAATATTGACAAAAGATAAAGTATAAATTTAACTACCAGCAAGATTATATTTAGCTTAATCATTATCTCCAAGTTTAAAAAAATNGTTAACCGGTTTATTAAACAGTTCNGACAATTTTAAAGCCAAAACTGTAGGTGGCACATATCTATTGGCTTCAATAGAGTTTATAGTTTGACGTGAAACTCCAATACNTTTTGCTAACTCGTCTTGAGTAAGATTTAAAATAGTACGTTCATTGCTTGGTCTATTTAATAACTTAGATTCTTTAATAGTTAATCTGTTTTATTCTTCTCTTCAATCCAACGAGACATATACTTTGTACTTTGTAGGGTATGATGCTGTAACATTTGCCCTGTAAAATTGTTGAGTCGCTTGCTGTAGAGTTGTTGAATCGTTTCTTCTAATACTTCAAAAAATTTACTTTGAAAATGTTTTTTATTAAATCGCTCATTAACAACTTTAAAACCGTTTAGTTGTTTCTCTTGCCAAAGTGTTTTGTTAGTATATAACTCAACCGATTTATCTGCAAATTGTTCTGGATTGTCTTCAATAAATCCGTTAACTTCCATGTCTCCAAACATACCTTCGGCTCCAATAGTTGTGGTTACACAAGGTGTTCCGTTTTGCATGGCATCAATCAGTTTACCTTTTAGTCCTGCGCCAAACTGTAAAGGAGCTAAACATACTTTAGCATTTTGCATCACTTGGTTTACATCTACTGCAAAACCTTTAATTAAAAAGCCTTCTTTTTTATTGTGCAGTTGATTTACTTTCTGCGAAGCATAAGCGCCATAAACATGCAGTTCCACTTTTGGTAATTGTTGTTGTATTAGCGGCCAAATGGTTTCTTTTAAGTACAACACCGAGTTATAATTAGGCTCGTGTAAAAAGTTTCCAATGCTAATAAAATGTTGTCGTTCTTTAAATTTGGGAACCTTATTTATGGTTTCTGAAGAAATTACTTGTAGCATAAAGGGTAAATAATGTAGTAATGATTTATCTACTTTAAATTTACGTTGAAGTATTTCCATTTCGGCTTCCGAAATAATCAAACTCAAATCGCATCTGTAAATACTTGCGATTTCTCGTTTTGCGGTTTCATTAAATAAATATGCATCATTAAACGGTTTGTTATCTTTAAAAGCCTGATGCCTTCCTTTTCGTAAGCAATGTAAATCTTCGGTATCTAAAAGTCGTAACGCATTTGGGCAATGTTCAGCAACGCGCCAACCAAACTGTTCTTCCATCATAAAACGGTCGAACAACACAATTGATGGATTCAACTTTTTTATAAAATCATCGAAACTGGAATTATTTAACTCAATGTTTATTTGAGGAATACCAATACGTCCTAAATCGAAAGCATTATCGCTTTTAGAACAAGAACTTGCAAATGTTATGTTGTAGTTGTGTGATTGGAATACATTAATTAATTGCATCATCCTGCTTCCAGCCGCAGAACTTTGGGGCTCTGGCCAAACAAAACCAATGATTAACAAATTTTTATACATAAAATCCCTTTCTGTCCTTCGGACATCTTTCCCAAAGGGAAAGAATTACTACCTTGAGAAAACCGAATACTGTACATTTCTTATTCCGATTTTAGTTCTAAACTATATTTAGCTCGTACTTTTTTTGTCCACGAAATAACATCTTCAATCTGCGCATCGGTAAGAATCGCATCTCTATGCATCCAAGTGTAGGATGGGAAAGGCATTTCTCTGTCACCAACCATTTCAATCAATTCGTCTAATTTATGGTCTTTATTTTTTANAGAATAGTCGTTCCATTCTGAAAAATTTAATTCTCCTTTTGCATGCCTTATATGGTCTGCCATCCAATAATTAACTGGTGTAATGTTATAATACCAAGGATATTTTGTAAAATTACTATGACAATTAAAACAACTTTCTTTTAAAATAAGTTTTACGTTTTCTGGCGGATTGGTATCTTCAAAAAAAACTGCAATATCATCAATATTGCCTTCGTTATTTTTTGGGCTGAAAAATTGAGCAATAATAAATACCATTAATAATAGGAATAATATCTTTTTTATAATCTTCATTTTTACCTATTTTTAGAATTCTAAATTTATAAAAATATCTATGACTTCTGAAGAATTATACAAACATTTATCTTTTGTGAACAGTTCACGAGAAAACAGAATAAAAAATGCCGAAATGATCTTAAACGATATTCGTTTAATGCCAATACTCATAGATGTTTTATTTAAGGTAGATGATAAAGTGTCTTGTAAAGCCGCTTGGGTTTTAGAGTTTATTTGTGACCGGAATCTGGAGTTTATTGTTCCTTATTTAGATAAGTTTACAGCAAACATTAGCAAAGTACATTTAGATTCTGCCATTAGACCTGTTGCAAAAAATTTACGGATTTTTAGTTAAAGCATATTATTCTAAGCAAGAAAATACTATAAAAAATACATTGACACCAATTTACCAAGAACGTATTATCGAAACCTATTTTGATTGGATGATTACTAATCAAAAAGTCGCAGTAAAGGTATTTGCAATGAACACTTTATACTTATTAGGACAGGACAACAAATGGGTTCGTCCAGAACTAATCGTAATTTTAGAACATGGGTTTCAATACAATAGTGCTGCTTTTAAAGCAAGAGACAGACATATACTTCTCAAACTGAATAAAAATTCGTAAATCATAAATCGTAAATCATAAATCAAATACTTATCTTTGCAACTTCTTAAAAACAACAACAACCTATGTCTTTGTCAACACTTAATACTATTTCGCCTATCGATGGTCGTTACCGAAACAAAGTAGAAGCATTAGCTACATATTTTTCAGAAGAAGCATTAATTAAATATCGTGTCAAAGTAGAAATTGAATATTTTATTGCTCTTTGTGAAATTTCGCTACCTCAACTTACAGACTTTAACACTTCCCTTTTTGATGATTTAAGAGCGATTTATAAGAATTTTTCTACTGGTGATGCTTTAAAAATAAAAAAAATAGAAAACGTTACAAACCATGATGTTAAAGCCGTTGAATATTTTATTAAAGAAAAATTTGACACACTAAACCTGAATAAGTACAAAGAGTTTATTCATTTTGGATTAACTTCACAAGACATCAACAATACTGCCATTCCGTTAAGTATTAAGGAGGCAATAAATGATGTTTATGTTCCTGAATATTTTTCTGTTGTTGAAAAATTGGAAGAACTATCAACCGAGTGGGCGGCTATTCCAATGCTGGCAAGAACACATGGTCAACCAGCTTCTCCTACACGACTTGGCAAAGAAATTGACGTTTTTGTTGTTCGCCTTAAAGCGCAATTCAATGTGCTAAAGGATATACCTAATGCAGCGAAATTTGGAGGCGCTACTGGTAATTTTAATGCGCATCATGTAGCCTATCCTAATATAGACTGGAAAGCATTTGGGTCTCGTTTTGTACAAGAAAAATTAGGATTACACCATTCGTATCCCACAACACAAATAGAACATTACGACCATCTGGCAGCTTTGTTTGATTGCCTAAAACGCATCAATACAATAATCATAGATTTAAACAGAGATATATGGACTTATGTGTCTATGGAATATTTTAAACAAAAAATCAAGGAAGGTGAGGTTGGAAGTTCTGCAATGCCACATAAAGTAAATCCTATTGACTTTGAAAATTCTGAAGGTAATTTGGGTTTTGCCAATGCTATTTTTGAGCACCTGTCAGCAAAACTTCCTGTGTCTCGTTTGCAACGCGATTTAACCGACAGTACAGTACTACGAAATGTTGGTGTGCCTTTTGCACATACCCTAATAGGTTTTAAATCTACTTTAAAAGGACTTAATATATTAGTGCTGAATAAGGCGAAAATTGCTGAAGATTTAGATAAAAATTGGGCTGTAGTTGCTGAAGCGATTCAAACCATTTTGCGTCGTGAAGGCTACCCAAATCCTTATGAAGCTCTTAAAGGGCTCACAAGAACTAATGAAGCTTTAACACAAACATCTCTTTCTAATTTTATTGATACTTTAGAAGTGAGTGATGCAATAAAAACCGAACTCAAAGCTATTTCGCCAAGTAATTATACAGGAATTTAATGAATGACAAAATAACTTTATTCACCACAGGAATATTTACAGTATTCTTTTTTATAAGTGGAATGCTCGATATTCTGGACTATTTTTTGGTTAAAATAATTTTGATTGTAATTTTTTTAGGAATCGTAGTAAATATAATTCTTGTAAAAACGAAAGTAAAAAAAATAAATCTGCCTCCCGATAGTTGTCGGAATTAACAGATTTTTTACATTAACATCTATAGAATTCAATATGGATTATTGAAAAAAATATTATTTTCCCAACTGAAAGAAATCCATAAAATCTTTAACATTAGTTTCATCCGGATTAGCATTTTTTATAACATCTCCTAACAACATTAGTTTAGCAGGTTCCATATTTTTTCCTAAAACTCTAATAATAGCAAAGCCTTTTCCGTTTGCAGATCCAAAAATAATTAACTCATCAATAGAAGTATCTGTCCCAATATATTTTACTACTATTTTACCAACAGAAGAATTTCCAGCTCTAAAAAGCT
>JGI26061J44794_1001178_pt1 | contig 10805 bp, 19 predicted proteins | sample MarorgKNORR_S2LV_5_FD_44794 | JGI IMG/M metagenome (IMG submission 44794) | reverse complement strand
TGCGGGCGGACGTACCGCGAACGGCAGCGGCAGCTTTTCCATGCTGCCGCCGGCGGCGGTGATGGCGGCCTCGGCCGATGCCGAGAAGGCATGCGCCCTGACGGTCACCGCACGGGTCAGGACACCGCGGCCCAGCACCTTCACCAGTGACTTCTTGCCGACCAGGCCCTTGGCGTGCAGGGCCTCGGGCGAGACCTCGTCCAGCCCACAGGCTTCGAGGGTGTCGAGGTTCACGGCCTGGTACTCCACGCGGAACGGGTTCTTGAAGCCCTTCAGCTTCGGGATGCGCTGGAGAAGTGGCATCTGGCCACCCTCGAAGCCGACCCGGACGGTGTTGCGGGCCCGCTGGCCCTTCATGCCACGGCCAGCGGTCTTGGCGCCCTTGCCACCGATGCCGCGGGCGACGCGCTTGGCCCGCTTCCTGGACCCCGGTGCCGGCTGTAGATCGTGGACCTTCATATCAATCGACCTCCTTGACCTCGACCAGGTGCGGGACCCGGGCGATCATGCCCCTGATCTCGCCGCGGTCGGGCAGGGTGTTGCTGCGACCGATGCGTCCCAGACCGAGGGCGCGGAGCGTTCCGCGTGCCTTGGGCTTGGCGCCGATGCCGCTACGGACCTGTGTGACGATGAGCTGTGCCATCTCACTCACCATCCGAACCGCTGGAAGCGCCGACACCGGCTTCGGTGCGACGGTATGCCTCCAGCAGGGCGGCCGGTACGAACTCCTCCGCATCCAGGCCGCGGAGCCGGGCGATCTCGTCGGGACGCCGAAGTGCCTTCAGNCCGGCGACGGTGGCGCGGGCCACGTTGATGTGGTTCGCAGAACCCTGTGACTTGCAGAGGATGTCGTGGACACCGGCCTCTTCCAGGATGGCGCGGGCGGCTCCGCCGGCGATCACCCCGGTACCGGGAGCGGCGGGTCGCANCATCACACGACCAGCACCTGCGANCCCCATCACGGGGTGGATGATCGTGGAANCGGTCAGCGGCACGCTGAACAGGTTGCGCTTGGCCTCCTCGGTCCCCTTCTGGATCGCCAGGGGGACCTCCTTGGCCTTGCCGTAGCCCAGGCCGACACGACCTGCACCGTCACCGATCACCACCAGGGCGGTGAACGAGAACCTGCGGCCGCCCTTGACCACCTTGGCCACGCGGTTGATGTGGATTACGCGGGACTCCCTGAGGGATGCCTCGTCGTTCCTGTTCGGTGCCATCAGAACTCCAATCCGGCGTCACGGGCGGCATCGGCGAGCGCCGCTACCCGTCCGTGGTACTTGTAGCCACCGCGGTCGAACACCACGGCGGCGATCCCGGCGTCACGGGCACGCTCGGCCACGAGACGACCGACCTCGGTCGCTGCGGCCACCCCGGTGACCCCATCAGCGACACCAGCCTGCTGCGTTGATACCGCTGCGACCGTCCTTCCGGNCTGGTCGTCGATGACCTGGGCCGTGATGTGACGGGCAGAACGGAACACCGCCAGACGGGGCCGCGTGGCGGTCCCCTGGACCGACTTGCGGACCCGACGGTGACGGCGCTGACGCGCCCTGGAACGATCTACCTTGCTCACTTCGCAGCCTTTCCGGCCTTGCGGACCACGTGTTCGCCGAGGTAGCGCACGCCCTTGCCCTTGTAGGGCTCGGGCTTGCGGAGCGCCCGGATGTCAGCGGCCACCTGGCCGACGACCTGCTTGTCGGGGCCGGACACGATGATGCGTGTGGGCTCGGGAACGTCGAAGGAGATTCCCGCCGGCGCCTTGACCTCGATCGAGTGGCTGAAGCCGAGCTGCATCTCGAGGACATCCGTGCCCTTTGCGATGCAGCGGTAGCCGANGCCGATGATCTGGAGTTCCTTGGCGAAGCCCTCGGACACACCCAGGACCATGTTGTTCACCAACGACCGTGTCAGGCCGTGCATCGCCCGGTTGCGGCGCTCGTCATTCGGACGCTCGACGACGATCTCCTCGCCATCCCGACGCACGGTGATCTCGCCACCGACCTGGAGGTCGAGGGACCCCTTGGGGCCCTTGACGCTGACCTGCCGGCCGTCGATGGAAACCTCGACACCCGATGGCACCGTGATCGGTGCCTTTCCGATTCTGGACATGTGCTGTCTCCCCTACCAGACGTAGCAGAGGACCTCGCCGCCGATTCTCCGGCGGCGAGCCTCACGGTCGCTCATCAGCCCACGGCTGGTCGAGATCACGGCTACACCGAGACCACCCAGTACCCGCGGGATCGTGTTGGAAGCGCGATAGATGCGCAGGCCGGGCTTGGAAACCCGCTTCACACCGCTGATGACGCGCTCCCTGTCTGCGGAGTACTTCATCTCGATGGTCAGCACCTTGCCGGGGCCGGTGGTCGAGTCGGACACCGCGTAGTCGCGGATGTAGCCCTCGCTCTTGAGGATGTCGGCCAGCGCGATCTTCTGCTTGGACGATGGCATCTTCACGCCATCGTGCATCGCCTGGTTGGCGTTGCGGATACGCGTCAGCATGTCAGCGACGGGATCGNTCATTGTCATCTCAGATCCTCCTCACCAGCTCGACTTCTTGAGCCCGGGGATCTCTCCCGCGTGGGCCATGCTCCGAAGGCAGATACGACAGAGGTTGAAGGCGCGGTAGACCGAACGCGGGCGGCCGCAACGGCGGCAACGCGTGTAGGCCCGAACCTTGAACTTCGGGGTCTTCTGCTGCTTGTTGACCAGCGCTTTCTTGGCCACTACTGCCCTTCCTTCCGGAATGGGAACTTGAACGCAGCGAGCAGTGCACGCCCACTTGCGTCGTCGGATGCGGACGTCACGAGCGTGATGTCCATTCCCCGGGTCCGATCGACCTTGTCGTAGTCGACCTCCGGGAAGATGAGCTGCTCGGTCACGCCGAACGTGTAGTTCCCGTTGCCGTCGAACGACCGGGGGTTGAGGCCCCGGAAGTCGCGGATCCGGGGGATCGCCAGCGTGATCAGGCGATCCAGGAACTCGTACATGCGGTCACCACGGAGGGTCACCTTGGCCCCGATGGCCTGGCCCTCACGNAGCTTGAAGTTCGAGATGGAGGTCCGGGCCCGGGTGATGATGGGCTTCTGGCCGGTGATGGCCTCCAGGTCGCTCACAGCTCCATCCAGGAGCTTGGCCTGCTGGGCGGCGTCGCCGACGCCCATGTTGACCACGATCTTCTCCAGACGCGGAACCTGCATCACGTTGGCCAGGCCCAGCTCTTCCTGCAGCGCACCACGGAGTTCGGCCNAGTAGAGCTCACGCAGTCGCACGCTCGCCGTCATGGTGTCAGCCATCCAGATCCACCCCCGTCCGCCTGCAGATCCGGACCTTGTCGCCGGCATCGTTGAACCGGTACCCGACGCGGGTGGGCCGACCATCCGAGGGGCTCAGCACGGCGACGTTCGAGACGTCCAGCGGCATGGCCTTGTCGATGATGCCGCCCTGAATGATGGCGCTGGTCGACTTCTGGTGGCGCTTGGCGATGTTCACGCCTTCCACGATCACCTTCCTGTCCGCAGGGATGGCCCGGCTGACCTTGCCCTCCCTGCCCCTGTCCTTGCCCGCCAGGATGCGGACCTTGTCACCCTTCCTGATCTTCATCTCAAAGCACCTCCGGGGCGAGCGAGACGATCCGCATGAACTTGTGGTCCCGCAACTCACGCCCCACGGGGCCGAAGATGCGGGTGCCACGCGGCTGGTCCTGGTCGTTGATGAGTACCGCGGCGTTCTCGTCGAAACGGATGTACGAGCCATCGGGACGGCGGCAGGCCTTCTTGGTACGGACGACGACGCACTTGACGACCTCGCCCTTCTTGACTGCTGCACCCGGGTTGGCGACCTTGACCGTGGCGACGAAGACGTCGCCGATCGAGGCGTAGCGGCGCTTCGAGCCGCCCAGCACCTTGATGCACAGCACCTCGCGGGCGCCCGAGTTGTCTGCGATCTTGAGACGGGTCTCCTGCTGGATCATTACTTCGCCCTCTCGAGGATCTCGAGCAGGCGCCAGCGCTTCAGCTTGGACAGCGGGCGGGTCTCCTGGACACGCACGCGGTCTCCCACGTTCATCTGGTTCTCCTCGTCATGGACGTGGAGGCGCTTGGTCCGCTGCACGGTCTTGGCGTAGCGACGGTGCCGCACGCGGTCGACCGTCTCCACAACTGCCGTCTTGTCCTGGACATCGGACACCACGACGCCCTCACGCACCTTGCGGCGGTTCGGACGTTCGGTCGTCGCTTCGTTCGTATCGGCCATCAGTCGGCCACCTCCTCGCCGGCGGCCTCAAGGGCCTCGGCGGCGTCGATCTCACGGGCCCGCAGCTCTGTCAGCACGCGGGCGACCTCCTTCTTGACCCGACCCATCCGGGCGTGGTTCTCCAACTGGCCTGTGACCAGCTGGAAGCGGAGGTTGAACAGTTCTTCCTTGGCATCGCCGAGCCGCTCCCGCAGGTCGGTGTCGCCGAGGTCGGCGAGGGACTTGTTCTTCGCCATGGCTAGAAGCCCTCCTCACGGACGATGAAGCGAGCCTTGATCGGCAGCTTCTGGATGGCACGGTCGAGGGCCTCACGGGCAATGACCGCGTCGTGGTAGGACAGCTCGAAAAGCACCCGACCCGGCTTGACCACGGCCACCCACTTCTCGGGGTTGCCCTTGCCTGATCCCATGCGGGTCTCAGCCGGCTTCTCGGTGACGGGCTTGTCGGGGAAGACGTTGATCCAGACCTTGCCACCACGCTTGATGTGACGGGTCATGGCGATACGGGCAGCCTCGATCTGACGAGCGGTGATCCAGCCCGGCTCGAGGGCCTGGATGCCGTACTCGCCGAACGTGATCTCGGTCTGTCCCTTGGAGTTGCCCTTCATCCGCCCGCGATGCTGCTTGCGATGGCGGACCTTCTTCGGCATCAGCACGGTCAGTCACCATCCCCGCCGCGGAAGTGCGGCGTCTCATGGGCCTCACGCGTGGAAGCCTCGATGGCCTCCTCCTCAGCCAGGAGCTTCTCGAACGCGGCGTCGCCCTCCTTGACCAGCGGAGCCGGATCGGCTTCGACCGTGGTCGTCTGGGCGTCGGTCGACTGCACGACCTCGGTGGCCTCGGTCCGCCGCCGTGCTGCGGCCGACGAGACGACGGTGCGGGGCTTGGTCTGCCCTGACGTCTCGCCCACCGCCATGGCGGCCTCCTTGGAGATCTTGTCCTCCATCACGCTCTTGTAGGGCAGGATGTCGCCCCGGTAGATCCAGACCTTCACGCCGATGCGGCCGTAGGTGGTCCGGGACTCACGGAAGCCGTAGTCGATGTCGGCCCTGAGCGTGTGCAACGGCACACGGCCCTCGTGGTACCACTCGGTCCTGGACATCTCGGCTCCACCCAGACGCCCCGAGCACTGGACCCGGATACCGAGGGCACCGGCCTTCTGGGCGTTCTGGACAGCGCGCTTCATGGCCCGCCGGAAGGCGACACGACCAGCCAACTGGTCGGCCACGCCCTGGGCGATCAGCGCCGCGTCGAGCTCCGGCTCCTTGATCTCCTGGATGTTCAGCTGGACTGCGTTGTTGCCGGTGATCTGGCCCAGGCCGGCCCGCAGACGGTCGGCCTCGCTTCCCTTCCGGCCGATGACGATCCCCGGTCGAGCGGTGTGCACATCGACGCGGACCTTGTCACGGGTGCGCTCGACCTCCACGCGGCTGATCGCAGCGTGGGGCAGTTCGGTCATGAGGTAGTCGCGGATCTTCCAGTCCTGGAGCAGCCAGTCGGAGTACTCCTTCCGTGTGGCGAACCACCGTGACTTCCAGTCGGTGGTGATACCCAGGCGGAAGCCGTACGGATTGACCTTCTGGCCCATCAGTTGGCCTCTTTCTCAGCGTCGTCAGCCGACTCGTCGGCTTCGTCCATGTCGGTGGCGTCTTCGGCCACCGACCCATCGACCCCATCTGAGGCCTCAGCGGTGTCAGGTCCCGCTGCCGTCTCCGAGTCTTCGGAGCTCACGGCGTCCGCCGCTACCTCGTCGTGGTCGTGGTCATGCGCAGCCTCTTCAGCAGCGGCCTCTTCAGCCGCAGCCTCTTCAGCAGCGGCCTCTTCAGCAGCGGCCGCCCGGCTCCGCTCGACGCGCTGGCGTCGGGCCTCCGCGGCATGTGCGCTGGACCCGACCCGACCCTTGGCGGCATCGCGCTCGCGCATGGTCTCGAGCGTGGCCTCGTCGTACCTCGTCACGATGATCGTGATGTGGCAGGTCCGCTTGAGGATGCGGGTGGCACGTCCACGTGCACGCGGCCGCCAACGCTTCAGCGTCGGGCCCTCGTCGGCGTAGCAGGTGGAGATGAAGAGCTCCTCGGCCGGGATCCCGTCGTTGTTCTCGGCATTGGCCACGGCCGATTCGAGCAGCTTGCCGACCACGTCGGACACGGAACGCTCGGAGAACGCCAGGATCTCGGCGGCCCGCCCGTATGACTCGCCGCGAACGAGGTTGAGCAGCTCGCGTGCCTTGGAGGCCGACACCCGGACGTACCGGGCGACTGCCCGGGTCCCCGGACGTTCATTGGTCTTGGTGGCGACCATCAGCGATTGCCGCCCTTCTCCTGGCCGGCGTGGGACCGGAAGGTGCGCGTCGGGGCGAACTCTCCCAGCTTGTGGCCGACCATCGACTCGGTCACGTACACAGGCACGTGCTTGCGACCGTCGTGGACACCGATCGTGTGGCCGACCATGTCGGGCACGATGGTGGACCTGCGGGACCAGGTCCTGATGACCCTCTTCTCGCCTGACGCGTTCAGGGCGTCCACCTTCTTGAGAAGATGGTCGTCCACGAACGGACCCTTCTTGAGACTCCTCGGCATCGCCGATTACCTCCGCGATCCGCGCCGACGACGGCGACGCACGATCAACTTGTCGGACTGCTTGCCCCGCTTACGGGTACGACCCTCGGGCTTGCCCCAGGGTGACACCGGATGGCGGCCACCGGACGTCTTGCCCTCCCCACCACCAAGTGGGTGGTCGACGGGGTTCATGACGACACCACGCGACTGGGGGCGAACGCCCTTCCAGCGGTTACGACCGGCCTTGCCGATCTTGGTGAGCTCGTGTTCCTGGTTGCCGACCTCGCCGACCGTTGCACGGCAGTCGATGCGGATACGCCTCATCTCCGTGCTGGGAAGGCGCAGGGTGGCGTAGTCGCCCTCCTTGGCCACCAGCTGGATGCTGGAACCGGCGCTGCGGGCCATCTTGCCGCCAGCGCCGGGCTGCATCTCGACGTTGTGGACGACCGTTCCTACCGGGATGTAGCGCAGTGGCAGGGCGTTGCCGGCCTTGATCTCGCTGCCCTGACCGGACTGCAGGGTCTCGCCGACCTTCACGCCCTTCGGGGCGAGGATGTAGCGCTTCTCACCATCGTGGTAGTGCAGCAGCAGGATGCGGCAGCTGCGGTTCGGGTCGTACTCGAGGGCGGCGACCTTTGCCGGCACGCCGTCCTTGTTGCGCCGGAAGTCGATGACCCGGTACTGGCGCTTGTGGCCACCACCACGGTGGCGGGACGTCATGCGTCCGTAGTTGTTGCGACCACCGGTGCTGGTCTTCTTCTCGGTGAGCGACCGTTCAGGCCTGGTCTTCGTGATGTCCGAGAAGTCGGCGACGGTCTGGAACCGGCGGCCGGGACTGGTCGGCTTGCGCTTGCGCTGTGGCATGGGTCTAGACCTCGAACAACTCGATCGACTCACCCTCGACGAGGGTGACGTATGCCCGCTTGACGTCCGGGCGCTTGCCGAAGGTGGGCAGGCCACGGTTCCGCTTGCGCTTGCCCTCGCGGTTGAGGGTGTTCACCTTCAGGACCTTCACGTCGAAGATCGACTCGACGGCGTCGCGGATCTCGGGCTTTGAAGCCGACCTGGCGACCTCGAAGGTGTAGACGTGATCCTCCATGAGGGCGTAGGACTTCTCCGANACGACCGGCTTCACGATTACGTCACGGGCGTCCTTCACTCTTCCTCCTCCCCGCTGGGATCGGTGTCAACCTGGGCCGCAGGCTCCACCGGTGCCGGGGTGGCCGGCGCCGGTGTTGAGAAGGAGGGCAGGGTCGCACGGGTGAACACGATGTAGTCGCACACCAGGACGTCGTATGCGTTCAACTCGCCGGGTGACAGCACGTGCACCTCGGGCAGGTTGGCGAAGCTCTTCCAGGTGTTCTCGTCGCCACGCTCCGCCACGACCAGGGATCGTCCCTGCACACCGAGGTTGACCAGCGCCGCCATGGCGGCCTTCGTCCTGGGTACTTCGAAGTTCCAGTCGTCGACCACGACTACCCGACCCTCGGCTGCACGATCGCTCAGGGCCGAACGAAGGGCCAGGCGGATCATCTTCCTTGGGGTCTTCTGGGCGTAACTACGGGGCTTGGGGCCCAGGGCCACGCCACCACCACGCCACTGTGGCGAACGGATGGAGCCCTGGCGGGCACGACCGGTGCCCTTCTGGGCCCACGGCTTGGCACCGCCACCACGGGACTCGGCCCGCGTCAGCGTGCTCTGCGTACCCGACCGGCGGGCCGCCAACTGGGCGGTGACCACCTGGTGCATGACGGCGACGTTCGGCTGGATGCCGAACGTGTGCTCGTCCAACTCGACGGAGCCTGCCGCTGCGCCCATCGGGCTGAGAACGTCGATCTTCGCCATCACCGGGCTCCCTTCACGGCATCGCGGATCAGGACGGTCGCACCACGGGGGCCGGGCACCGAACCGCGGACCAGGAGCAGGTCACGCTCGACGTCGGCCTGCACGATCTCGAGGTTCAGCATCGTCGTCTTCTGGTTTCCCATTCGACCCGGCATTTTCTTGCCCTTGAACACCCTCGAAGGGGTGGCGCACTGGCCGATGGCTCCGGGCTTGCGATGGACCTTGTGGGCTCCGTGCGAGGCGCGCTGGCCCTTGAAGCCGTGGCGCTTCATGACGCCTGCGAAGCCCTTGCCCTTGCTGACTGCGGTCACGTCGACGTGCCCCAGATCGGCCAGCGACTCCACCGTGATCTCCTGCCCGACCTCGTAGCCGTCGACGTCGTCCAGGCGCAGCTCGACGAGCCGATCCCCGGCGTCCACGCCACCGGCGGCGAAGTGGCCGGCCTCCGGNCGGTTCAACTTTGCAGCGTCCCTGTTGCCGTAGGTCACCTGAAGGGCGGTGTAGCCGTCCCGTTCGGTGGTCTTGATCTGCACGACGCGGTTGGGCGTTACACGCAGCACGGTCACAGGCAGGACCCGGTTGTCCTCGTCCCACACCTGTGTCATGCCGACCTTGATGCCGACGAGTGCCTTGTTGGCCATGATGGCTCCTGCGACTGGCGCCGGAGAACTCCCCCGGCGGCTGGCCCGTTGGTGGGCCGCTCACGCGAACGCTCCGCACAGGCATGGCCCGGCGGAGCGGTGATTCGGTTGTGCCGTTCGGTTCACCGGATCCCGTGGAACCCGGCGCCTAAACGGACGTCAGTTGGCGACCCCGGACCCTCCGGAGCACAGGGGACAACGATACGGCCGTTGGGGTGCAGCCACAACCGTGAGGGTGTGATTCCGACCCTGTGGCTCGCGCCACGCTGCATCCCCATGACCTACAGGACCGACCGGTAGCGTCGTTCGGGTAGTGGGATCGCAGCCGTTCCCGCTACGCCGACCCATGACCAAGCAGGCTTCCGAGACGACGACCCTCCCACCGTGGGCGAGGCGGGCCGTCCTCAGCCTGCTCGTGGGCATCGCCGGCCTCTGGTACCTGCGTGGCGTCGTCTCGGCCCTGCGACCACTGCTCATGGTCCTGCTGGTGTCAATGTTCCTATCGTTCGCCCTCGAACCGGCCGTGAACAGGCTGGAACGGCGCGGGATGCGCCGGGGCCCGGGCACGTTCCTGGTACTGGCCGTCATGGTCGGGGCCCTCGGTGGCTTCGGCATCCAGGTCGGGAGCCTCCTGGCCGAACAGGTGACGGATTTCAGCGAGAACGTGCCCTCCTACCTCGCGGAGATCGATGGCTGGCTGGANGACTCGTTCGGGATCGAGCACGCCACCGCCGACCTCAGGTCCGAATACGACTCCGGTGCCCTGGCGAAGNGCCTCAGCGAGGTGGCCGAGNACCTGGCGAGGTTCGGAACCACCGTCGTCAACGTCCTCTTCAACCTGTTCACCGTCGGCCTGTTCACGTTCTACCTGGTGGCCGAGGGTCCGAAGCTGCGCCGGATCATCTGTTCCTTCCTGCCTGAGCGACACCAACGCCACGTGCTGGAAGTCTGGGACCTGGCCATAGAGAAGACCGGTGGCTACATCCTCTCCCGGAGCCTCCTGGCCCTGGCCTCGTCGTTGGTCCACTGGGCGGCGTTCGAGGCCATCGGNCTGCCCTCGTCGCTGGCCCTCGCCCTCTGGGTCGGCGTCATGTCCCAGTTCGTGCCCGTGGTCGGTACCTACATCGCAGGCGCCCTCCCGCTGGTCATCGCACTGCTGGGCGACCCGGCGGACGCCCTCTGGGTGATGGCGGCCGTGGCCGCCTACCAGCAGGTGGAGAACTACCTGCTGGCGCCCAGGATCACCGCCCACACCATGCAGCTCCACGTGGCGGTCGCCTTCGGAGCGGTGATAGCCGGCTCAGCCGTACTGGGGGTGGTCGGTGCCCTGCTGGCCCTTCCCGCGGCGGCGACCATCCAGTCGGTGATTGCCGCCGAAGCGGAGCGCCACGAGGTGGTCGAGCACCTGATCGCCGAGAGCAGCCTCCGGCGGGGCCACGGCGAACGGCCGCCCTCCGACTGACCGCCGTGGGTTGAACGACCCCGTAACGAACGGGAGCGCCCCCGAGGGG
>JGI26061J44794_1001177_pt1 | contig 10808 bp, 10 predicted proteins | sample MarorgKNORR_S2LV_5_FD_44794 | JGI IMG/M metagenome (IMG submission 44794) | reverse complement strand
TAGTAGGTGGCGAATTGCAAAGTCATTATACACCAACTAAGGCCGCGGTTCATTCGATGATGCAGTCGGTGTCAATCTCGCTTGGCAAGCACAATATTCGCTGCAACTCCATCATGCCTGGAACCATTCTGACTGACCTTACACGCGAGGTTCTCGACGGTACAGAACTTGCCGAGTATTCCCTGAAACGTATTCCACTCGGTCGGTTCGGAACGCCAGACGATATTGGCCAAGTTGCGGTGTTCTTGGCCTCGGATATGGCCCGCTATGTCACTGGCGCAAGCATTCTTGTCGACGGCGGCATGTACGTAAATTTGGAATAGCCAACCCCAACCGGATTATTTGAAATCAGAAGGAGAAGAACTCGAGTCTCTTCCACTCGGTCTGTCGGAAAAGCTTCGACATGCACCGCTTTTTCAAGGATAACCTCTGCCCCACCCTCAGCCAGTAGTTCAGGCAGAAGATAGCTGCGCGCAATTTCGGCGGTATTTCCAATAAAACTGTCTGACGGTTCCTCAAAATGCGGGTACAGCCCCGTAGACAGGTCCCACAAATGTATGTGTGCATCGACTACTCTTATGGGATCTTCTTGGAGTGCTAAGACAAGAGCTAGAGATCATATATTAAAAGTACTTGCATAATAATTAGATATCATATATCATGCATAGTGTATCAAGCAACAAAGCTTGATATGTTGTAATCACAAGTTAAATAAAATTACAATCTCAAAAATAACAAGGAGTAAATTATGAAAGTTAATAAACTGATTCAATCAATTATGGTTTCAGCCTTAATTGGTTTATTTTCGACATCAGTAATGGCTGGAGCATATCCAGTGTATGAGGGGTTTAATGCAGAAGCAAAAGCAATGCAACCCTATTCTGGACAACCTGGAAAGGGAAAAACAATTGCCTTTGCAAACATTGTGAATGGTTCGCCATTCTGTGATCTAGTTGAAGCAAGTATCATTCGTCAAGCCAAACTAGCAGGTTTTACTGAAGATAATATCATTATCTTAAATAACCAGTATAACGCTGTTATTGGTCTAAAAAATGCCGATATCATTCTGGCCCAACAGCCTGATGTTTTCATTGAATTTCAGTTTGATGAAAGAGCAAACAATGTAATTTCTCGTAAATTTACTAAAGCAGGAATTCCAATTATTGCAATTGATGTTCCAGTTCCAAGATCGCCATTTATGGGTGCTGATAATTTTGGTGCTGCATGGCTAGGTGGAGAAGTGATGGCTCAAGCTATTATATCAAAATTTGGTGGTATTGACGGTCTAGATAAAATCGCATTACTTCAATTCCCAACTGGCGGTAGTGCAACTATGATGCGCTCAGAAGGTTTTGTTCCTCCACTAGAGGAAGCCTTTGGAGTTGATGCTGTTCAAGCTATTCTAATAAAAACTGATGGTGGTTCAGGTGGTACTGAGGCTGCTAAACTAGTAATGGATGACCTTCTTGCGGCGAATCCGAACGCTAAAACATGGGCAGCAACTGCAATTAATCATGAAAGTATTGCTGGAATAATTGCTGCATTTGAAGCTGCTGGTAGATGGGATTCAGATAATGTTGTTTTAGTTGGAATGGGCGGCGGTCCACTGGGTCAAGCTCAACTTAGAGATGGTCAAATTGATGGCTCGGTTGCTTTTTACCCTGAAAAATATGGACAATGGGCTGTAGCTGCAGCTGTTGCACGTATGCTAGGTGAGCCGGTTCCTCCGTATATGTTTCCGGATCATGTAACTTTAACAATGGATAACATCGATCAGTTCTATCCACAATAGATCGAAGTTAATAAAAACCGATTACCGATCATATTAATATGATCGGTAATCGCTTAACTCAAATTTCAAGAAATAATTACCCATAATAGTTTTTTATCGTATCAAAAACTATTAAATCAATTCGGAAAAAAATCATGACATCGACTTTATTAAAAATGTCCCACATCTGCAAGTCATATCCTGGTGTAAATGCTGTAGATGATGTAAGTATTGATTTATATGCCGGAGAGGTTTTAGGATTAATGGGTGAAAATGGCGCCGGAAAATCAACCTTAATTAAGATGCTGGCAGGCGCTGAAAAAATAGATTCAGGTGAAATATATATTGATGAAAAGAAGGTTGATATAAACTCACCAAAAGCATCTCAAGACAATGGTGTAAGCGTTATACATCAAGAACTTATCACTATGGATACTTTATCAGTAGCGGAAAATATTTTTGTGGGCCAATTGCCTGTAAAGAAGGCTACCAAGTTAATTGATTGGAAGGCTGCCCGAAAAAAGTCAGCTGAAGCATTGGCTTTGCTACACTCTGAAATCAACCCTAAAAGTATTGTTTCTTCACTATCCATTTATGAAAAACAAATAGTAGAAGTAGCTAAAGCAATTCATAAAAATGCAAAAGTAGTTGTTATGGATGAGCCAACCGCAGCTTTAAGTGAGAAAGACTCTAAAGCTCTTTTTACAGTTATCAAAAGCCTTAAAAAACAAGGAGTTGGGATTATTTATATTTCCCATAGAATTGAAGAAGTTTTTCAAATTTCAGACCGCATTACTGTGATGCGAGACGGTNAGTTTATTGGAACCAAGCCAACAAAAGGAACAGATCAAAAAGAGATTATATCTATGATGATTGGTCGTGAATTAAATCAATTTTTTCCGGAAATTAAATCAGAAAAAAAAGGTGTGATGATGAAAGTTTCCGATCTCAATATAAACGGTATTATTGAAAATATTAGTTTTGAGGTTAAGAAAGGCGAGATCTTGGGGCTTTTTGGACTGGTTGGCTCTGGTTGCTTGAATATCGCAAGAGCTCTCATTGGTGCTGATGACATCGACCAAGGAGAATTTCACATTAATGGCAAAAAAACATCTATAAAAAACCCAAAAAATGCTTTGAAAAATAAAATTGGTTTTATACCTATTGATCGAAAAAATGAAGGCCTCACTCTGGATTTTAGTGTTAAGCAGAACTTAACTCTACAATGTATTGATCAATTAGGTTCTGGTTTTATTATTCAAAAATCCATAGAAAATTCCATTGCTGAAAAATGGGTTAAGAAACTTGATATAAAAACTCCAAATATTGAAGTAAAAGTAAAAAATCTTTCGGGTGGTAATCAACAAAAAATTGTTCTAGGAAAAACGCTGGAAACAAACCCTGAAATACTTGTAATTGTTGAGCCTACAAGAGGTATAGATGTTGGCACCAAAATGGACATCTATAAAATGTTAGAAAATCTTTGTAAAAATGGTGTTGCGATTGTTTTAGTTTCAACTGACGTTCCTGAAATTTTGTCGATTAGTAATCGAGTACTTGTTATTTCAAATGGAAAGATTCGTAAAGAATTTAAAAAAGGCGAAGCTAATCAACAAGAGTTATTGCACGAAGCATCATTAAATTAACAACCATAAGGGGATTAGATTGTATTCATATTATTATCAAAATTGTGAGGGTTGTTATGAAAATTATTGGCAATAAAATAACCACGAATATGAGCCTATTTGCATTCCTTGGTTTTTTGATTATTGTATTTTCATTTACTAGTGAACATTTTCTAGGTTACTACAATATTATTTCACTTCTAACTAATATCTCCTATAGCGGTATCGCAGCAATAGTATTAACTTTGGTAATGATATCACGTGGTTTGGACATTTCTATTGGAGGGGTAATTGGATTAACGACTGTGGTTGTCGCGACTCTTTATTCACAACCTGACCCTTTTCCTGTTTGGTTAATATTAATTATTGGCCTTAGTACTGGGACCTTAGTTGGGCTTCTTAACGGATGGTGTATTGCTGTAATGGATATGGATCCTATCATAACTACATTAGGAGCAATGGCAATTACCCGCGGACTTGCTTATGTAATTTCAGATGCACAGTCAATTTTAATGTTCGAGGAAACTACTGATTTTATCAGCAACGGAACTATTTTTTATATTCCAATGCCCATAATCTTGTTTTTAATAACTGCNCTAATTTTTAGCATTATCCTTCATAAATCAAAATTTGGTCGAACAATCTATGCTATTGGTGCCAATGAGGCATCAGCGAAGTTGTCTGGAATATCAGTTAAACCTGTGAAAATTATTTTGTATGTTTTATCTGGATTGGCCGCGTCAGTCAGTGGGATTATCTTGATAGGTCAAACTTCAGTCGGAATGCCTCAGCATGGTCTAGGAACAGAGCTTGAAGTGATAACAGCTGTTTTGCTAGGTGGAACTGCATTAAGTGGTGGAAAAGGAACAATTTACGGAACAATAGCTGGCGTATTGATTCTTGGAGTGTTATTTAATGGACTAACAATATCAGGAGTGAGATATGTCCATCTTCAGATTTTTCAAGGAATACTATTGCTTGTTGCAGTCGCCACTTATGAAATTAAAACCAGAAATGAGGTGGCGTCATGATAATGTGGTTAAAAAAATTAATTTATAGTGATGATATTGTAGGAGCATTGGGAATTTTTTTAGTTCTTTTAGTGCTTTTTTTCAGCATTCGGACGCCTCATTTTTTCAGCTTGATTAATTTTTATTCTATTATTGGCAATATTCCAGCAATGGCTATTTTATGCCTAGGATTAACTTTTGTGGTTTTAGTCGGAGATCTAGATCTTTCCCTTGGTTCAATCTTGGGAATCACTGCTATTTTGGCTGTATTTTTCTTCAAAGTTATGCATTTTCCATTGTGGTTAAATTTGATCTCTTGCGTAATCATTGGTGGGTTTTTTGGGGCTTTTAACGGAGCTGTAGTAACAAAGATCGGAATAAATTCAATTATAACAACCCTAGGAACGATGGCTCTCATAAGGGGGCTCACCTATTGGATAGCTATGGATGTTGATGCAATGCAAGTAGGTCGCATCACTGATCAAGCCTTTCTTAATTTTGGAAGGTACTACTTTCCTGAAAAATCACGACTTATTCCTATCACTTTAGTCTATATAGTTATCCTTTATGGAGCTTCAGCATTATTTTTAAATCACACCAGTTTCGGTAGGCAGATTTACGCGGTTGGATCAAATGAAGCAACTGCGCGACTTGCTGGTATAAATGTTAAGCGTGTAAAGTTTGTTTGTTTTATTATTGCAGGAATGCTTTCAGCATTCGGAGGACTTGTACTTGTAGCCCAACTGGGTCTTGGAGAGGCATACACGGGTCAAAATATGATCCTTGAGGTAATCACAGCAGTTGTACTCGGAGGTGTTCTCTTGACTGGTGGTAAGGGACGTCTGACCGGTGTGATTATTGCTGTACTAATTCTAGGGGTAATTCGAAATGGTATGGTGCATCTAGAACAAGTAACTGATATTTCGGTTTATTGGCGTGACGCTGCTAAAGGTGTTGTCCTTCTCTTGGCTATCGGACTTTATTCTTTCCGTAAGAGCTTTAATGCTAAACGGCTTAGAACAAGACAATGACAAATAATAACCAATCTCTTTTGTTTCGAATAAAGCACTACTTAACTAATAATACTGGTGTTATTTGCTAGTGTAATTTAAAAATTTTTTGGAGAATAAGTATGAATAAAATTGACCTTAATAATAAAATAGCTGTAGTTACTGGAGGAGCGCAAGGTATCGGCTTAGCAATTGCTGAGCGCTTCCTTGAATCTGGAGCTTCGGTCAGCCTCTGGGATCAAGACGAAAAGCTTGTAAATGAAACTGCCATCAAATTATCCTTAAAAGGTAATGTAGAAGCCGTGGTCATGGATGTTGCCGATTTAGCCTCTGTTGAAAATGCTGTCAGACATACTCAGAATGTGCAAGGTAGAATTGATATTCTCGTTTGCAATGCAGGTATCGCTGGTCCAACAGAAAAACTTTGGGAATATCCTACTGAGGATTGGCAAAAAATCATAGACATTAACTTAACTGGAGTTTTTAACTGCTTGCGCGCTGTTACTCCACTTATGATTAAACAGAAATACGGAAGAATAGTGAACGTAGGATCTGTGGCGGGTAAAGAAGGGAATCCTAACGCAAGCGCTTATAGCGCCTCCAAGGCCGGAGTAATTGCTTTAACCAAATCACTTGGAAAGGAACTGGCACAGTTTGACATTGCTGTTAACTGTATAACTCCTGCTGCGGCTAAAACACAAATATTCGACCAGATGAGTGAAGAACATATTCAGTATATGTTGAGCAAAATTCCGCGTGAACGTTTTTTAAAAGTTGATGAAGCTGCTTCGATGGTTGCTTGGCTATGCTCTTCAGAAAATTCCTTTACTACAGCGGGAGTTTTTGACTTGAGTGGAGGTCGTTCTACTTATTAATATAAAAAACAAACCAGTCTATTTATAATTAATTTAATGGAGAATAAAGATGAGTACAAATAATCAAAAAAATAATACTATTGAGATTTGGGATTCTCACTTTCATTTATGGGATGTCTCAGAAAATACAACCTCTGGCCACGACGCTAGTCAGTTATTTGCTCCTAACGATAACCCAATTTATTCTATGGAGTCATACAGCAAAGATATAAGCTTAGCAGGAAGCAATTTTAGACATATTGGAGGTGCTTTTTGTGAAGCAGTTAGTGCTTGCCATGTTGGAACTAGTGGTGATGAGTATATTTCAGCATGCTTAGCTGAAACAAGTTATGCATCAAAGGAGTTGAGTACTGCTAAAACTAACAATATTATTATTTCTACCGCACCTCTAGAGGATGTTAATATTGGAAAAATTCTTACTCAGCTAGCTGAAGACCCCCTAGTTCGAGGAGTTAGACAAATTCTTAACTTTGAGCCACCATGGCCAAGAAATAAGCAGCTTGGTGATTTACTTTGTGACCCAAAATGGCAACAAGGATATGCTGAGTTGAAAAATTTCTCTATGTCTTGGGATCTTCAAATCAACCCGAATCAGTTTCAGGATGCCGCACGTGTAATCGAAAAAAATCCTGAAACACCGGTTATTATTGGACATCTTGGCACACCTACCCTTAATGATATAACTGAGAAAAAAGATGTCTACTGGGATGGTTTAAAGGCATTGTCAGATCTAGATAATGCTTTTATGAAAATTTCAATGCTCGCCTATACCGACCCAGAGTGGGAAACAAACCCATTGATTAAAGATACTGTTCTAAGGGTAATTGACTTGTTTGGTGTAGACCGCTGTCAATTTGCCTCTAATCTCCCAGTTGAAAATCTTTGGGGCTGGGATGCTAAACGAATATATGCAGGATTTTTAGGCCTAGTTGATAATCAATTTAGCCATGAAGATCAGCAAAAGCTATTTGCTGATAATGCTAAAAAAGTTTATAAAGCTTAAATGCCGAGTGAAATTTTAAATAAGAATAACATGGAGCAAAATATGAAAAGAATTTATGATTTTAGTCGTAAACCAGCTCATCGTAATTACACAGTATATGATCTGAAAGCTCTAAAGGGTTCTCCTAAAAAGCTAACCATGACAAATCCTGCTAATATCGATGAAGCTAAGGCTTGTGTTGAGGCAGGTATTGATTTATTTGTGTTAGGTAATAAAGAGATTGAAGATTTTCGTGAAGTCGCTCCAACACACTTTATGGGGGCTGCAAGCATCTTTGCACAATTTGGCTCTAAAGCTGAAATTATAGATGATGCTTTTGACAAAATGCGTCGTGGAGCAGATATGTATTATACTTTACGCTCTTTTGATGTAATGGAATCTCTTGTAAATGAAGGTATTCCAGTTCAAAGTCATATTGGCTTAATTCCTACTTTTAGCCACTATTGTGGTGGGCTCAGAGGATGGGGTCGAACTGCAGAAGAGGCAATGAAAATTTTTGAAACAATTAAACGTATGGAGGATGTTGGTGTTTTTGCTGTAGAAGCTGAATGTATTGCTGAAGATGTGCTTAAGGCAATTAACTTACAGACATCTATTGTAACTTTTTCACTAGGTTCGGGCAGTTCAGGTGATGTGATTATGTCTTTTGTAGCAGATATTTGCGGACAAGATAGTGAAGAAGATAAGCCTCCAAAACATGCCCATGCATTTGGTGATGTTGGTAGGCTTCAAAAACAAGTTCATGAAGAACGCGTCTCAGCTTTAAGCTCTTTCAATTCTGAAGTTAAAAGTAACAATTTTCCTTATCCCGAAAACAATATTTCTATGCATACTGGTGAAAAGGAAAAATTTATGAATGAACTTGCTAAATGGACACCAATTCATCAATAGAATTATATTTATAATAAATAATCATCTAATATTTAAATAAATAATTACAGAAAAAATTAAATGAAATTACTAAGATATGGTTTGCCTGGACAAGAAAAACCTGGATTACTAGATAAAAATGGCATTCTTCGAGATCTTTCCGGGATTGTTAATGATATTTCAGCCGAAACACTTCTTCCTGAGAGTATTTTACGATTGAATAATATGAACCATGCAGCTCTTCCAGAAATTAAGGGAGATCTGCGTCTCGGTCCTTGCGTTGGACAGGTTGGCAATTTCATTTGTATTGGTTTGAATTATTCGGATCATGCTAAAGAATCAGGGATGGATGTTCCTTCAGAACCGGTAATTTTTTCTAAAATTACTAGTGCAATTTGTGGACCAGATGATGACGTGGTTATTCCGAAAAATTCAGTAAAAACAGATTGGGAGGTTGAGCTTGGAGTGGTTATTGGGAGGGCTGCAAAGTATATCGACGAAAAATCAGCTCTCGATCATGTTGCAGGATACTGTGTAATTAATGACCTTTCTGAGCGTGAATTTCAGCTTGAACGATCTGGACAATGGATTAAGGGTAAGAGTTGTGATACTTTTGGCCCGATAGGGCCATGGCTTGTAACTCCTGACGAAGTGGGAGATCCTCAAAATTTGGATCTTTGGCTAGAAATTGATGGTAAACGATACCAAGACGGCAATACACGTACAATGGTTTTTGGAGTTGCGTATCTTATTCATTATTTGAGCCAATTCTTTACCCTCCAACCTGGAGATATTATCTCTACTGGAACTCCTCCTGGAGTTGGTCTTGGTCAAAAACCAAATCCAATTTACCTGCATTCTGGTCAACAGATGCGTCTTGGAATTGAAAAATTAGGTGTTCAAAATCAATTTACTATTGATGAAGTTTAATTAATAAGGATAAACTCTCATGACAAGGATTAAATCAATTAGAACTCGAGTTTGGAGCTGGAAGGGTCCAACTGTTCCACCAATAGGTAATATATGTACTAACGCCTCGGATGCACTTTGGGACAAAGGCGATGCGATGGCGTCTTTTCGTTTTCACCAGTGGCTGACCTGTGAGATTGAGACTGAAGATGGTGCCATTGGAATAGGCAATGCAGCTCTCGCGCCGACGGTTGTAAAGAAAGCCATTGATGACTGGTATGCACCTATGGTCATTGGCGAAGATCCGTTTGACTATGCCTATATTTGGGACAAAATGTATCGCCGTACCCATACTTGGGGACGCAAGGGTGTTGGCATGATTGCAATTTCAGCTATCGACCTCGCTATCTGGGATCTGATGGGTAAGCTTACAAAAAAGCCAGTATTCAAACTGCTTGGTGGACGAACTAAAAATAAGATACCGGTCTATTATTCCAAACTATATTCTGGGTCAATTGAATCCATGCAGGAAGAAGCCGAAGAAGTCAAAAAGGATGGCTATCAGGGNTTTAAAACACGAGCAGGTTTTGGGCCAAAAGATGGCATGAAAGGAATGCGTGAAAACATCAAGCGTATAGAGGCGTTGCGTGAAGTACTTGGCTATGATGTTGATTTAATGCTTGACTGCTACATGGGATGGAATCTAGATTATGCCAAACGCATATTACCTATGCTGGAAAAGTTTGAAATGCGTTGGCTGGAAGAGCCTGTCATTGCCGATGACATAGATGGTTATGTAGAACTCAACGCGATGGGAATTATTCCCATTTCAGGTGGTGAACATGAGTTTTCGATCATCGGCTGTCATCAGTTGCTGGAGAAAAAAGCTGTCAGTGTTCTACAATATGATACCAACCGTGTAGGCGGAATCACGGCAGCGCAAAAGATCAATGCGATTGCTGAGGCCAACCAGATACCAGTTATTCCACATGCGGGCCAAATGCACAATTATCATCTGACGATGGCCAATGTGAACTGCCCAATCTCTGAATACTTTCCTATCTTCGACGTCGAGGTCGGCAATGAACTGTTCTATTATATTTTCGAGGGTGATCCTGTCGCGGTCGATGGCTACCTAGATCTTGATGAAAATATACCCGGCCTCGGCATCACCATCTCAGATAAACATCTGCACAACTTTGACATTTTGGAGTGACATTGAAGCATAAGGTAACTTAGTCAAAGTCCAAATTTCGTTTGATTTGTGAGGGAGGGTAAATTTATACTTAGGTCAACCTGAGAACAGTTAAGTGTTTGTGCCAGTTCCAGCTACTAACTCAATTACAGTTGGAGCAGGGTTTTCAAGTGGCGTAACTCTTAACTCTTGTAACTTGAGACGAGGGTAGGTGTATTTGGCTATCTCTTTATAACAGTTAATCCTTTGGTCAATGCTTGCCTCATCAGATTCGGCTATCTCAATTAGCTTCTGGATTGGATTGATACCCAACTCAAGGAGTAAGTCATCGGCCTTGATAAGGGTAACTTTGTTAGGTGTTCCTTTCTTTCTTCCGCCTATTTTTGAGTGTCCTTGCTCGAAGGCCATAAATAGTTGATATTTAGTATGTATTTAGTTAGCTACTATTATACTAAAAATTCATCGAATATTNTACCATGCTTGCACCAGAGTAGATTTTACAGAATTAAAAAAGGGCTTCCTTGATTGGAAACCCTTATG
>JGI26061J44794_1001176_pt1 | contig 10813 bp, 14 predicted proteins | sample MarorgKNORR_S2LV_5_FD_44794 | JGI IMG/M metagenome (IMG submission 44794) | reverse complement strand
CATACGCAAAGAATGCGTGTGATGTGATTAAAAAAAATAGGAGAATCTTATGTTACCAATTGTAGAACGATTACAAAAAATAGAAAACCTGTTAAGAAATAAGTCCACAGATAAATGGCTCAACCTGATGCAGGCTTGTGATTACGTAAATTTAAGTTTCAGCACGCTCAGACGTCATGCGGACAAGGGCTCGCTTAAGGTCAGTAAAGTGGCTGGCAAGCTCATGTTTAGAAGGTCGTGGTTGGATAGATGGCTTGGAGGTAAATAATGGCAAGACCAAAAAAGAATACTGTCGATTATTTCCCCCACGATTGTTACTGGAGCAAGGAATTAGAAATCTTTGTCAATAAGTATGGAAACGATGGATATGCTTTTTACTATCGATTGTTTGAGCAGTTGGGTGTATCCCCTAATCACAAATATGAATGTGGTGAGCCAGTTGACAAACAGTATTTAGCAAGCAAAACAGGTGTTACAGAAGAAAAGATGAATCAGTACATCGGAGACTTGGTGTCTGTTGGTGTTATAGATGAAGGCTACTGGAAAGAGGGTATTGTTTGGGCTCAATCTTTCGTTGATTCTGTTGCGGTAGTCTATAATAAGAGAATATCAGAATTACCAACAAAGGAGGGTTTTCTCACTGAAAACAACACTTCAACGGGGTTTCCGGAAAGAAAACAGGGGTTTTCTATCGAAAACGGGGGTTTTCTCCGCGGAAACACACAAAGGAGAGAAAAGAAAAGTAAAGATAGCATACAAAAGGAGAGTAGTGATACACACACTACTTTTGATATAAATGCATTAGCTACTAAATACTCAACTGTTGATGTTGAAACATCTTATGAAAAATTCACACTTAACCAATTACGTAATAATAAAAAGAGTGTGAATGAGGCCGCGGATTTTGAAATGTGGTTGTTAAATGACAAACAAAATGGGTGGAATGTGCGGCCGCCGATTAAAAAAGAGACGGTCACACTTCATTGCCCGCAGTGTGGCGATACAAAAGAAGTGATGATAAAAGGGGCTTGGAAAACGATTTGTAGCAAGTGTGATGTGCAGATGGTGCACAAAAGTGACCTACCTCATGTATGATTGTAATGATTCGTTTGCAGTATCGTTTATACTATTTGAACCAATAAATTATTATAAAACGAACTCTTCAATATCCGTTGTTAACAGAGGTGCATAGTGCAGCTCTGTAGTCCTAACTGATTTATGCCCCAGTAGTTTACTCACCTTATATATTGACATTCCCTGTTTTATCAGGTTGTAGCCAAAGGTTCTGCGCAGGTCATGGAAACGGGCATCCTTAATGCCCAGTTTCCTGCACTCTTTCTTGAACTTGTGTGAAACAAAGTCTTTACTGTAGTTCCACAGACTTTTCTGTTCATTTAATACTTCCTTTGCCTGCTCATTCAATTTGACCATTCTGGGCCCCGTTTTACCATTAACTACTATGTGGTCATTTTTGATGTTTTCCCTCGGTAAAGAGCGTATTTCACCACTCCTAGCACCCGTATAATAGGCAAAGCGGACGAATCTGTTGAAAGCTGGGCATTGAATACTTTCAAAGAGTTGATTTAGCTCTATTCTATTAAATACTCTACTGCGAAATTCTCCAATGGTATCACCTGAAAGTTTATTAGCCTTTTTTATTAATCCGTTTTTGAGTCCCCAATTCCAGCAACAGTTAATATGACGTACGTGAATAGCATGACTTGTGGGATTATTTGGAAATTTTTTCCCTTCTAGGTAAGAGTTAAGTATATATGTGTAAAGTCTGCGAGTACTAATAGACCAGTGTGTGTTTTGCTTTAAAAATTCATTTACTAGTTCTGGAAATGATAATTCGCGTTTGTTTTTCTTAATACCTAAATGTTCCTGAATGAGTTCGGCTGCAACTATTTCCATCATTTTCATAGCAGCTGATTTTTTATTTGTTTTTAAACTGCGTGTAATTCGTTTATTATTGAAGCAGACAGACAAATACCAAATGCCTTGATTTTTGTACAATGATGCCATAATTATCCTTCATTTTATGGCTTCCCGTGCTACATATATGCTACCTACGTAAAATTGCATTGCTTATATTCGCAATCGTTTTATGTCGATAAATGGGGCCATAGCTCAGTTGGGAGAGCGCCTGAATGGCATTCAGGAGGTCGTCGGTTCGATCCCGTCTGGCTCCACACATTAAAATGTCGCCATATTGATATTTATTATAAGATAAAAAAATATGAAAAATATATCCAATCTTATTTTTCTATTTATTAGTAGTTGGTTGTGAAGTGGAAAATAATAATGACTTAAACTACGACTCAAACTGGGAAACATTACCAGCTCCAGTTGCGCCTGATTCCATGGTTAAGCATGATGATGTCTTTTTTGTGAATGAACAAAAAGGATGGTTCGTAACCAGGAATGGCCAGATATATAATACCCTCGATGGCGGCGAATCATGGAATCTCCAATTTGAAGATGATATTTATTGGCGCTGCGTTGGCTTCGCAGATGAACTACACGGCTGGGCAGGAAACAAGTTGGGCGATAACGGCAAACTTCTATACCAGACCACTGACGGCGGAAATACATGGTCAGAGCATGTATTTTATACGGCTGGGCAAAGTGCAGAATTTGGTGGTTACTCTACTCAGGGTATCGGTTTTATAAATAAAGATATCGGCTGGATGGGCAGTTATGTTAAACAACCGACTCTGATGACTTTAGATGGAGGTGTAACATGGTCTGAATCGGATTTTGGTGCGCACGTTAACCGCATCAGGTTTTTATCAAATAATCTGGGATATGCTTCCGGAAAAACTGTGTATAAGTATGCGTCTGATTAAAAGAATTTGTAATATATTTCCTGACGTCAGATTTATCAAATTATTAGTGTAATACATATCCTAGGAAAATTAACTACATATATGCAAAGAATCCCGATTTTATTATTCGTTTCATTTATATCATTTAACTGCGCTTTTCTTAAAACAACGCAGGAAGCAAAACCCCATTTGAGCACCGAACTGTCAAACCCTCTTGAGCATGATACTTATCCGGAACTAACAGAACGTAACCGCCTGATGGGGCAACTATCCCCGGAGCGCACCTGTTATAATGTAAGCAATTATGATCTGAACCTGGATATTGATGTGGAAAACAAAACCATTTCCGGATACAATATGATTACCGCATTAGCTATTAATGATTTTTCACAACTGCAAATTGATTTAGGCGAAGATATGAAAATTGATCGTATCGAATACGATGATAATATCTTGCAATACACACGAAATAAAGATGCCGTATTTGTTGAATTTCCAACTATGACTTTGGGAACAGAATTTTCATTTACTGTCCATTTTAATGGAACTCCCCGAGTAGCTCCGCGACCGCCCTGGGATGACGGCTTCGTTTGGGATAAGGACAAAGCCGGTCGAGATTTTATTGCTGTAACGAGCGAAGGATTGGGCGCCAGTCATTGGTGGCCATGTAAAGATCATATTTCCGATGAGCCAAATAGTATGTCCATCAATATAACGGTGCCCTCTGAATTAATGTGTATTTCTAGTGGCCAATTGAAAGAAATAAACGAATTGGAAAATGGCAAAACTGAATATCGATGGTTCGTGAATAATCCCATCAATAATTATAATATATCAGTGAATATTGGTCATTATGCTGTTATTAAAGATACGATTCATTCCCTTGGAGAAGTCAGAGATGCCACCTATTATGTTTTGGATTACAATGAAGAAGTGGCTCGTGAACATTTCAAGGAAGCCCGGACTGTAATACGAGCATTGGAGCATTATTTTGGACCCTATCAATGGTGGGACGATGGATATAAGTTAGTTCAAGCTCCTTACCTCGGAATGGAACATCAAACAGCGGTTACGTATGGTAACGGTTTTCGGAATTATGATAAATCAAAATCCAGAAATATTTATGGATTCATTGATTATATCACCCTCCATGAAACCGCACATGAATGGTGGGGGAACAGCATAACAGCCTGTGATCCGGCCGATGTATGGATACATGAAGGATTCGGCACATATTCTGAAGTTCTATATGTTGAATATTTAATGGGATATGATTTAAGTATCGATTTTCTATTACAAAAACGAAAGTACATCGGAAATAAAAAAGCTATTGTGGGGCCAAGGAATCAGAATTATTGGGGTTTCAGCGATGCGTATGCTAAAGGAGCCTGGATTATTCATACTCTCCGCAATGTCATTGATGACGATGAATTATTCTTTGCTACGCTAAAAGGGTTTGCAGTTGATAACGCAAAAGGGATTGTTTGTACCGAAGACGTACGAGATTATTTTTCCGATAAAACCGATATAGATTTTACCAAATTCTTTGATCAATATTTATTCAACCGTAAAGTACCCATTTTGGAATATGCACAGGAAAACGGTCTATTTTACTATCGCTGGGTTGGAGCCATTAATGAATTTGATATGCCGATAAATATTCTGGTCAATAAATCAGAAATACGTATATATCCAGAAAAAATTGCCCAAAGCATTGATATCCCTGAATATGCCACTGTAGAATTGAAAGACTGGGAATACTTAATTATTAAAAAAGAGAATAGTAGTTTATTACCCGGTTCTGTAATTAGCAGTAGTAATTAAATTTTTTGTTTGTGTAACTTTAATGTAAATCATGGATAACAGAAATGGACAGTAACAATTTTAAAGCACTATTTCAAGTATTGAGCAGTGAGCAACAAATTCTTATGCGTACGGACCAGAAAGCGTTTACGCTCCTATCTGTTTTGGGTGTATTTATGATCTTCTTTGTTGTTCATTTTTTAAAGATCCAGATAAACTGGTTTACGTTTATTTTGGTCTTTGTGTATTTTCTTGCTGCATTTATGGCGATCGTTTATTTGGTCCTTGTTATTGTTCCGAGATTTCGAGAGGATAAAGTAAAAGAAGATAATCCTGAAATAAATGCTACATATTTTGGAGGAATAAGTCAGTTTGAATCTGCAGAAGAATATGCTTCTTACTTGGCAGATATTGCGGGTGATGAAACAAAAGCATATAATATGTTTGCAACTCAAGTGTTCGCTTTGGGGAAAATCAATTCATATAAAAATAAAGCATTGAAAAATGCGATTATATTTTTTGCAGTTGCAATTATGTCTGAATTATTTATCATAATGTCAATGGCCTGGGGCCGGGCTTTACCATTTCTGTTTCCAAATTNATGAAAAATATTTTCCTGATTTTAACTGTCATTTGGTTTGGTTGTGNAACTCCAGGCCCAGGTCCCCAGGGACCTCCCGGTCCCCAAGGTGAACCAGGTGCGCCGGGAAAACAAGGGTTACCAGGCATACAAGGAAACCCAGGAGCACCAGGTAAACAAGGAAACCCAGGAGATCCTGGGAAAGTGAATCCCGCATTAATTCAGAAATTAGAAGACGCACTGAATGGTGGTTTGGCTGAAGCGAAGCAAGAAGTTGTAACTGCATCTGTCCATTTTTCTTTTGGAATAGCACCTCCTTCCATGGGTTTCGCAGTCATGACGAATTACGGAAAAATTTATCAACTTAAAAATAAAAACGAAGTAACAATGGGGGATAGCTTCGAATTACTTGTACGTGTTGCAGAATATGATGATTTTGTTTCACTTTCTTTTTTATCAGGTGCAGAAGGGCAAAAACATTTTTATATGGCTATCACAGAAAGCGGAAAATCATACGTATCTGAAGACCTTAAAAAATGGTCATATAAAGGAGACATCCCCTTAAAATGATTTTCAAAACCGCTTTCCTGGCGGTCATAACTTCTTCGTTCATATTTGCTGGTCATCCTATAACAATTGATGGCTTATTTGATGATTGGGCAGAAGTTCCTTTAGCATATGAAGATCCACAAGGAGATGGAATGAGCCTGGATTTTGCAGATTTTAAAATCACCTATGATAATGAGTTTTTATTTATATATTTTTCGCTTCACTATGGTGAAACATTATTACAGGATAATAATGCAATTCATCTATATATAGATGCAGATGACGATACGTCTACTGGAACTCCATATAATGGCATAGGAGCAGAATTGGATTGGGAGTTTGGACAGCGCAGTGGTACGCATTATTATATGGATGGTATAATGTCTATATATCAGGATGAATTGTTATTACGTATGGCACCTACGATAACATCTGATCAATTTGAGATTGCAATCAGCAGGACAAGTACAGCTTTGCATTCTGAATTTTCCGATGTATTACTTCAGGGAAAAATTGTGCTGGCAGAATCTCCTCCCAATTCGGATTATGTTCCAAATGAACACGGCGGGATTCAATTCTCAATTGGAGAAGATTATATCCAACCCGCTATGCCAATATCTTTTGACAAAAATGATCAAAGTGATATACGTCTTGTTACTCACAATGTGTGGAATTCAAGCATGATGGACCCAAATTATCAAGAACACTTTCGACGAATCTATCAAGCATTAGATCCGGATATTGTAGCACTTCAGGAAATGTATGATAATACAAACCAGTTGCACAGTTTATTTAATTCCTGGTTCCCAAATGAGCAATGGTACGTAAGCAGTCAATTTCGAGATAATATCATTATTTCAAAATATCCTGTTTTACAGCAGGGATTTTTTACGACATCAGAACGGACCATGGTGGCATTATTGAATACGGAAGATGATTTAGGTAAAAATTTAATAATCTTTAATTCTCATTTGTCTTGTTGTGGAAATAATGATAGCCGCCAGTACGATGCGGATGAATTTGTATCTCATTGGCGTGATTGGCGTGAAAATGATAATGGTCCTTTTACTTTAGCAGACAGTACGCCATTTATCCATGTGGGGGATTTCAATTTAGTTGGTTATAGACAACAGCTTATTACATTGACAGAAGGTGACATTGATAATGAGAATACGTTCGGTAATGATTATGCGCTGGATTGGGATGGATCACCCATAGCAGATTTATTTTCAAGGCATTCCCATAAACGAATGGGCTACACGTGGCGCTGGGATAACAGTTCATTCAGCCCGGGGAAACTGGATTATGTTTTATATACGGACAGTGTTTTAGATACGAGCAAGCATTTTGTCTTTAACACGTTAACAATGGATTCTGCTTCTTTGGCAGATTATGGATTAGAAGAAATGGATAGCTATAATTCATCGGATCATTCACCAAGAGTTTTGGATATTAAAATAGCGAATGTTGTGGGAATTGGTGAATCAATTGTGCCTACGATCATTAATGTTTCCGCTCCATATCCTAACCCATTTAATCCCCAAACTGTAATACAAATTCACCTTGATAAGAATACTCATTTACAGGTAGATGTTTATGATGTAAATGGACGATTTATTAGGCAGCTTGCAAATGAAAATTTTCAAAGCGGTATTCATGAGATAGCATTCATTAATGATGGTTTATCCAGTGGATTATATTTTATTAAAATACATAATGGTGCATTTCATCGTACATTTAAAGTACTACTCTTAAAATAATGGGTAAAAAATCTAAAGTCGTTTTTTCAACGAATCCTGATTATCTAGACGAAGTAATTAAAAATGTAGATACACTACCAAAAGAAGAGCAGCAATTACGTGTTTGGTTAAAGCGATTGGGAGGCGGAAGATTGCTAACGGTGGTGAAAGAGTTTATAGGTGCCGATGATGAATTGCTCTCATTGGGAAAGGTGTTAAAAACGAAATGCTGTTCAGGTGGTACGGTAAAGAATGGTGAAATTCTAATTCAGGGTGACCATCGGGACAAAATTGTGAACCTTCTAAACGAAAAAGGATATAAAGCAAAAGCCAGTGGAGGATAAGAAGATTCTTCCGGCATAAATATAAATTTCTCTAAATTCAAATTATGAATATACTTAAAAATACATTATTTCTTCTGCTGAGCTTAAGTTTGGTGAATTGCGGAAAACCGGCAAAAACCGGCAGTGTTACTATGATGGTCACTGCAAATGTCCGCGGTCAACTTGATCCCTGCGGCTGAAAAAAGAATCCTCTGGGCGGTCTGTCCAGGAAATCAGTTTACATAAATAATTTTCGTAAGGAAAAGGGTATCGATCCCATAATTTTGGATGCGGGTGATGCGTTTTTTGCTTCTGCAATTCTAGCAAATCAGAATGCTGATGGCGATAAACTTCAGGCAAAAGGATTATTGCAAGGCTATGAAAAAATTGGATGTGATGCCTTGAATGTTGGCGGTTTTGATCTGGCCGCAGGAAAGGAATTTCTAATGTCTCTTTCTGAAGGATCTTCAATTCCATTTATTTCAGCAAATTTGACGGATACTAATGATAATCTATTATTTCCTGCTCAAGTCATTATAGAACGCAGCGGTTTTAAGATTGGCGTTACCGGCTTTAGTGATCTTATTCCTCAACATATTGATGATGTCAAAAAACGTCCTTATGTGGAATCAGTCAATAAAGTGATTGCAGAAATGAAGTCAGCGGTAGATTATGTTGTGCTGCTTGCAAACGTTAAACGAAAAAAAGTAAATGGATTAGTGGCAAATTTTCCGGATGCTGATTATATTTTCATCAGCCGCGATACACAACGAACTCGACCTACAATAAAACAAGTTGATGGAGGCCCTTATGTATATTCAAGCGGCGTGCAGGGCAAATATTTAACAATGGTCAATATTTCATTAGCTGATGTAAGTCAGCCTATTGTTGATATTTCTACTGCTACAGGAAAAATCACATCCATTAATCAGCGTTTAGAGAAACTGCAGAAAAAAGATCCAGTCAGAACAATTGAAGAAATGTATGCTGATAAACCGAACGTATTGAAACTGNTTAGTGATTATCGTCAGCAATTGGTTAAATACGAAACCATCATGGCAGATGCCATTAATACGACTCAATATGAAAGTATTCCTTTAAGCAAGGCTGTGGGTGAAGATGCCGAACTCTTGGCATTCGTTGATGAAACATTGGCTACATGTTCAGCGTTACGTAAAAAAAATATCAAATTATCTAAAAATATAATCAAGCCTAAATCAGGCCCTCTCAAAAAGACAATCAGCATTAATTAATTATGCTCCGCGTTCCCTTGAACCAAATACTGGTGATCATTGTACTTTCGCTCGTTGTCGGTTTTTTTGTAAATATTATTCGTTCAGATAGTATTCCACTTTTGGCAAAAGAAATGTCCATAACCGAGGATCTCGATGAAATTTCGGGCGAACCTGTTGCAATTTCATTGTTACAGGCTAAAACGCTGTTTGATAAAGGTGTCGTATTTGTGGATGCTCGGGGAGAAGAATATTTTGCTGACGGCCATATACAAAATTCATGGAACAGTGGATTTTTTATGGAACTGATGTTCAAACTGGATTCAGCACAAACGAAAGTCAGGTCTAGTTGTTTTATACTGCGGTGAAGATGAATGTGGTTCCAGTGAAGAATTAGCGGATGATTTATATAACGAAGGTTTTTCAAAATTATTTGTATTTAAAGGTGGTTGGCAGGAATGGAATGAAGCTGGATATCCTGTTGAATGAGTAATGAAATGAAAAATATGATGGTGATGATTTGCCGTATTTTCCTGGGCTTTATGTTCATTTATGCCAGTTTGGATAAAATTGCGAATCCTGAAGAATTTGCAAAACAAATAGGCTATTATAAAGTACTGCCGTTTGGTATCGAGAATATATTAGGTATTATTTTACCTTGGACTGAATTAATCGTTGGTGTGTGCTTGATTGCCGGATTATTGGTTGATGGTGCAGCATTATTGAGCATTATTATGATGCTTGTGTTTATTTTAGCAATTTCCCAAGCAATGCTTCGGGGCATCGATATCACCTGCGGTTGTTTTAAAGTGAGTGCCGATAGTGATAAACTGGGTCTGGATACCATCATTCGTGATATCATATTTTTTGTTATGAGTATGATCGTATTGAACCGCCAGGAAAGAAAGTTTGAATTCCTGCCGAAATCCGATTGATAGGTCAATTATAAAACTGTAATTTTGCACCCCGATTTCATGCGAGAGTAGCTCAGCTGGTAGAGCACCACCTTGCCAAGGTGGATGTCGCGAGTTCGAACCTCGTCTCTCGCTCAACAAAAGCCTTCTTTTAAAGGAAGGCTTTATCATTTATGTACTATTTTTATATTTTATTCTCTGAAAGAAGAGATCGTTATTATTATGGATATTCATCAAATGTTGACGTTCGTCTTGTCCGACATAATGAAGGTTGGTCCAAATCCACAAAATCCGGAATACCTTGGAAATTAGTGTACTTTGAAAAATATTCTACTAAAAGTGAAGCAATCAAAAGGGAAATTGAATTAAAAGGTTGGAAAAACAAAAAGCTGGTTGAGAATTTAATTGAAAATTGGAAAATAATAAATTAAACTAATGTGGATGTCGTCCCGATGAATCGGGAAACCTCGTCTCTCGCTCAAAATAACCCTACAGAAATGTGGGATTTTTGTATATAGTCAAAATTTATAAAAAAGACAGATTTTAAAATTATTACATATTTTATTTACTTTTCAAAAAAGGGAAGAATTTTCTAGCTCCTCCGATAACAGATGCAATTAGCCAAGTGAGTGTAATGGGAATCATAGACGCTGTTATATGTATAAATATTTCATCTCTGCTTTTATCGAGAGCAGATAATATTAACATAAAACATGTTAATAGAAACCCAAACCAATGAATGATATGTAATAATAATTTCATTCTTTAAAATACAATATATTTTACATAATGGTTATATTCCCACCTGTTTTTAACTCACTAACTCAACAAAGGACTATGAAACG
>JGI26061J44794_1001168_pt1 | contig 10856 bp, 10 predicted proteins | sample MarorgKNORR_S2LV_5_FD_44794 | JGI IMG/M metagenome (IMG submission 44794) | reverse complement strand
GCAGTTGATGAACTGCTTATGGCCTGGTTTTGGATATACCATCCTTCATCAGCGATTATCAATGCATCTTTAATTCGATGGTGGTTTTTGAAATGAAACCGCTCAGGAATATCACTTTTTAAGTAAACTGAAATATGCTCAGCTTTTTTTAATTGGTCCACCGCCGGTTCTATAATGTTTTTTCTCTTACTGTACAAAAATGCATAAGGTCCGGATCCTTCCTGGATGATATGGCTCATATTGGTATACGCCGAAAGATCAACGGTTCTTTCAGAACTGATTTCTGCCATTCCATGGTCTGCCACCGCAATAATATTCAAATTATTTGAGATTGGTAACTGCTCTAGTTTTGAGATCAGATCTCCAAACAAAGAATCTAAATGTAATACAACTGCCTCGGTTTCTTGACTTCTGGGCCCAGTCTCATGTCCAGTCCAATCCGGTTCATGAAAATACAAGGAACAAAATCGTGGCCTTTCTTTTAATGGGAGCGAGAACCAGGATACAATAGAATCAATTCTCGCTTCAAACGGGAAATTATGTTCATACTTTTTCCATTTACTTGAATAGATTCCACCGATGGGTGCTTCTGTTCCCACCCAAAAGTAGGATGCTGTCTTTAGACCTTGTTTTTCAGCGGTGACCCAAATGGGTTCCCCACCATAAAATTTGGGGTCTTGTACTTTTGATCTGTCACTTAAAGTATAGTTGTCATCTAATTCTGCATCATAAAAGTGATTTCCAATTAAGCCATGATTTTCCGCATACATTCCAGTGGCAATGCTATAATGATTGGGAAATGTTTTAGAGACAAATACGGGAATCAATCCTTTTGCTCTAACGCCCTTTTTAATAAACCTGTCCATATTGGGCGTATCAAACCAATCTAGATAATCTGCCCGAAAACCATCAAAGGAAATAAGTAATACATAGGAATCATCCTGATGATTTTCACAGGATGAAAAAACAATAAAAAGAATTAAAAGGTAGCGAATTGAAAATTTCATTTATTTGAAAGGTATAAATCCTAAAATCATTTCGGGATATTTATCTGTAGCAATTAGAAATCCTCGATCATCAAGACGAACAAGCCCTTCCCAGTTTCTTGAAGCTTTTTCATCCAGTTCGATTTGAATAGGCTCCCGTCCGGATAATTGAATTTTATCTTCATTGAATTCAAATTCAATAAGACGTTCAACTACATCAGAATTTTGATGAGATTTCCCTTCTTTAATTTTCATAACAATTGGGTCAGGTGCAGGTTTTAGATGTTTAGCATCACCGGGCCAAAAGTAATTTATTGCCCAGAAATGGTTTTGGTCATCCATCCGTGATACATCTGTTATTCTGTATTCAATATTTGGGAATTCAATTTTGGACACGGAAAAATCCGTTAATGATACCTGATATTGCCACACAGATTTTTGTAGGTTCATTCCCTGGGTCTCATAAAAGAGAATAACATGATCATTATGGATCAACAAACTTTCAAATGTCATATTTTTCACCTGGATGGGCGTTTCTAACTCTAAAAGATTTTCATTAGGAATTGTAACCTCTTTTGTAGTTGGGTCAATAGTTCCCCAGGCTAAATATCCCCGCATAGTTTCATCATCTTTTGATTCCAGAGTTATGTAAACGTTATTCCCATTAAAAGCGATAGCTTCCAATCCTTCAAATCCCGGAATTGTTTTTGAATAATCCGGTGTATGGAATGCTGGTTGTTTTGGTTCAATAAGAATTCGGTCTTTTTTCTCCAGTACATTCAGGATCTCATCTTTCGAGATCATATAAAGAAATCCACCAAGATTTTCCGGCAAAAGCATGATTTGATCATTGTAAAGATCCATTCCGGAAATTTCCTGTTTTGGGTTTGTAATCAAACCAGATAAAAGAATGGGTTGATATTTGATTTCTCCGGCAGCTCCAAAGGAAATTAAAAAGACAAATAGGTAAGATTTTATTTGGTTCATCAGATGAGTTTAAAGACTCAGAATATTGGCACGAAACCTAAGGCAGACAAACGTTCAATCCGTAATTATTTTCAAATCAAAAATAGAGTACCCATAAAATTAAGAATCCAATTCTTCGCAAAGTTTTTTAAGAAGCTCAAAGGTATAGATTCCGGTGCTATGCCCATCTTTCCAAAAAGGGCGAATCGCATAATAACCAACTGGTTGGATTCCTGTTACAATGTAACTTTCTTCTTTCATGCTTTGGGGTGGCCCCTTATACACATTGCCAAAGACATCGGTTTCACCTGCACAACTGGCACATGGACAATTATCTCGTACACCTTTGAGAAGAATCGCATTTTCGGAGCCATCCGCCCACTGCAGCAGTAACAAATCATTCACCACCTCATGATATGTCAAATTAAGATCAGCCATTATTTTATTAAAATGAGTTTGGTTGATTGCATTGTATGCCCGGATTGAAGTACTGCAAAATAAATTCCACTTGGATGATTTCCCGCAAACCATTGCATCTTATGCCTTCCTGGTTTCAGAACTCCATCAGCCAAAGTTTCCACCCAGCGTCCAGAAATATCGAATATATTTAGAGAAACATCCTTAGTGCCTGTGTCTATTGTAAACCGAAGGGTTGTCTCAGGATTAAACGGATTTGGATAGGGCGGTAGAATTGAAAATGTATTGGGTAGCTCATAATCGTAATTTGACGATAAATCAGGTAACTCTACTTTATTAAAAGAGAATTCACCATTATTAATTGAGACTATATGGGGAGGAATATGAAATGTAGGTTTGAGCATAATAGAGTTAAAAGTTCCGGAAAATGAAGAATCTGATACATCAAAAATTTCCAATTCACCGGAAAGACCTAAATACAGATCATCTGCTAATTCAGTGTATAAATCTGCTAGAATGATTGTCAAGTCCAGAGAATCCCACGCATTTGTTGTATCTGTGAAAAGGTCAGTTAACTCTGCCACAAGAGATGAATCCATGCCAGGAATGTGCACAACAATGGTTTCAAAACTCAAAGGGTTTTCTGCATCTCCTTGACCGGGTATTTCCCAAGTTCTGGGTTGGACCGGGAAAGTGGTATCCTGAAGAATGGCTAAAAAGAGATCAAATTCATTTTCATCCTGCTCCGTAATGGCCATCATAACAACATAGGATGTGTCCAACCCCATTTGATTATAGGCAAAACCAGATAAAATGGAATCCTGAACNATAGAGGTAAAAGTGCCGTTTACAGTCCCGCTGTAATCGAACGTTATTTGTCCTTCATACCCTTCTTGGGCACCTAAAATACAAAATAAAAATGGTAATATTTTTTTCAAGAGACAATTTTCTTTTCTTTGAATAGTAAACGAATCATCATCGAATTTCACCCAATGTTAATAGGATAATTCCTGATATATAAAAGACTATTTTTCGTTGCGTTTTAAAACAAGTATTAAAGCGGCCCCAATACTGCCAAACCCAGTTTTAGATTCAGGATTTGATTNTGGAATCAAGTGGCCATCCCCAAAAACACGGAATGCAAACGGGAGATCTTTGAACCAGTAATCCATCGTTCCTCCAACGAATATTCCTATACCACCACCATAATCTGCACCCGAGCCGAGTTGGTAGCTAAGCCCTCCTACACCCCCGATATAAATATTATCCGGAAGAAAATATAAAATAGGTGTGAGATCAACATTCAAATGTCCTGCTAGCTGGATGGCTTTAATTTCATCCATAGAGTCACCGGAAAAACCGAGTGTCATGATCCTTACACCTGGTGAAATATTAATAGGCCCAGCCTCGTAGTACGGCATTTGTGCTCCACCTCCTAAATTGGGCATGGGCGTCGATCCTTCCAGAGATGGCCTAAGATAGACTGGAACCCCACCATAAGCCGAGAATGAAAAATATTCCAAGTTGGATCTGTCTTCATCCTCTTCCTCATAATATTCACCATCGGCAAGTTCATCAAATTCTTCCCCATCCAAGGTAATGAATTCTCCCTTTTTATAAAGTTGCTTCACATCACTGGCTATGATCATCAAAAGTCCATTATCTAGTTTGAGTGTGTCAATATTATCCACAAGAATTTCTTCTGGCAGGGGCAAACCTAATGGTATAAAAAACACAGAAGATGTGTCCACCGAATTAATTGCCCCTTCTATCGATGTACCATCATAGAAAACAACTTTCCCGTCAATAGAAAAAAGAAGACTCATTATCAGGGGGAATAAAATGATTTTTCGCATACTGTATCCTGTAAATACTTGGCTATAAACTTAAGTAATAATCATCAAAATAAAAAGGAAGTGGGCCCACAGGGATTCGAACCCCGAACCAACAGATTATGAGTCTGCTGCTCTAACCGTTGAGCTATGGGCCCAGAAACGGTGCGAAAATTAAGGTTTAAATTGACTATCATTAACTTTTTTCATCCAAACTTTTTTACCGAAGCCCGTTTTGTAATATTTCTCTCTCATTCTGGCCAAATTTCTTGTAGGGAATTCTTCGACTAATAATAAATCAAATGGAGCAAATGCCTTTGTTGATTTAACCCAACCTTTATTATGCAGTATTACTCTTTTTTCAACATTATTAGTCATGCCAATATAATGCCAATTTTTTTGTTTTGATTTTAAAATGTATACAAAGTAATCCATACTCAATTATTATAAATCTGCTACTCCCCACCAGCCTCGCGCTTTTGGCGTTTCGGGGTGAGCTACTTGCCAGACCTTGATGAAATCAAGCTGTCTGGTGGGCCTCAGCCAGCTTCACTTTGTGAAGAGCTGACAAACAGAAAGGGAGAGAAAATTAAGGTTTAAATTGTCTATCTTTAACTTTTTTCATCCAAACTTTTTTATTGCCCTTTGGATTCTGTGAATGAAAATTCACTGCCAAGAAATACCATGAAAAAAGAACAAAAAACAACTTTAACTATATTTGGAATTAATAATGTGATTTCTATTTTGGAATCAAATGAATTTGATGTTACAAAAATTGATATCCAAAGAAAGGGAAGAGCTGAGAAGGATAATCAATTATTATACTTAATAAACAAATTATCTTTCCAACCCAAATTTTTTGATAAACAGGGCTTTCTCCAGAAATATCCAGAAGGAAGAACCCAGGGAATTGCTTTAATTATCTCGGGAGATATTGCCTTGAGTGAACTCCCGGATTATTCAGAAAAAGAGTCAGTATGTCTATTGGCATTGGATCAAATCGAAGATCCACAGAACTTTGGGCAAATCATTCGCACAGCCGAATGTGCAGGCATAGATGGAATCATTTTCCCCAAGCACCATTCGGCAACTATAACGGGGGCTGTTTTACAAGTAAGCCAAGGTGCTTTTATAAATATGCCATTGTACGAGGTCACCAATTTGAAAATTGAATTCCAACGATTAAAGGATGCTGGATTTTGGATTATCGGCCTAGAGAATAGTATTGATGCGAAACCTTGGTATGATGTAGAATATAAAGGTAAAACTGTCATTGTTGTTGGGAGCGAGGGGAAAGGCATCCGAGAAAAAGTTTTAGAATCCTGCGATTTTAAAGCAACGATTCCTATGCAAGGGAAAACAAATTCACTCAATGTGTCCGCTGCGGTTTCGGCCATAGTCTTTGAAAGACTCCGGCAAATTCAGGAGAAAAATTAATGGCTTCTACCCACGATTATGATATTGATCAACGGAACGATGATATCCAGGTTTACATCAACGGAGAATTTTTTCATCGGTTGGAAGCAAAGGTGTCCGTCATGGATAGCGGATATCTCTTGGGCGATGGCGTTTGGGAAGGGATTCGGCTCCATAGAGGCACACTGATTCATTTGGATGCCCATTTGGATCGGCTGTATGCAGGCGCGAAATCGATTGCCATGGATATTGGTGTTTCCCAAGATGAAATAGCTAAAGCGTTACAAAAAACAGTTGATATAAATGAAATGAAATCAGATGTCCATATTCGATTGATTGTATCTCGCGGAATAAAGAAAACGCCTTATCAACATCCTAAAGTAACCATTGGAAAACCAACGGTTGTCATCATCCCTGAGTACAAAAAAGCTAGCGATGAGGTGAAAGAAAAAGGGATTATTTTAGCAACCGTTAAAACTCGTAGAGATCATTCTATTCAGGATCCACGAATCAATTCTTTAAGCAAACATAATTGCATTGCAGCTTGTATTGAGGCGGATAAGCTCGGGGTAGATGAAGGGCTGATGTTAGATCCACACGGGTTTGTTTCAACGTGCAACTCCACTAATTTTTTTATTGTTCGAAATGATGAAGTGTGGACATCGACCGGTGAATATTGTTTAAATGGTGTTACTCGAGGTTCCATTATCCGATTGTGTAAAGAATATGATATTCCAGTTTTTGAAAAGAATTTTAGGGTGGAAGATGTCCATTCAGCAGATGAAGTATTTGTAACGGGAACATTTGCAGGTGTAATTCCAGTTCCATCTGTAGATGGTATTATTATGGGAGATGGTACTCGTGGAGCTATTACAGAATCTCTCCAGAACTGGTATGCCGAAGATATTGAAAAATTGGTAAATAAACCATGAACAGTATCCGGATTGCAATGTGGTCCGGCCCTAGAAATATATCCACTGCCATGATGCGATCCTTTGAAAATCGCCCAGACACGGTCGTGACGGATGAACCCTTTTATGCTCATTATTTGGATAAAACCGGTTTGGATCACCCCGGAAAAGATGATGTACTAGCGTCTCAAAGTACGAATTGGAACGAAGTGGTTGAAATGTGCGTCGGGGATATTCCTGGAGAAAAACCGATTTGGTACCAAAAACACATGGCACAACATAATCTGGAAGGGTGTGATTTATCCTGGATAAAAGACGTTACAAATTGTTTTTTAATTCGGGATCCAAAGCAAGTAATCGCCAGTTATGGAAAACGATTTCCCGTGGGAAATGAACGATTATTAGGATTTATCCAACAGGTAGAATTATTGAAAATGGTAGAAGATGCTACGGGAGAAGCGCCACCCATCTTGGATTCAAAAGATATTTTAATGAACCCTGAAGGCATGCTGAAAAAACTATGTAAAAGAATCGGAATTTCCTTTACAGAAAAAATGCTGAATTGGCCAGTGGGTAAAAGAGATAGTGATGGCGTGTGGGCGCCCCATTGGTACAACCGAGTGGAAGCATCTACGGACTTTAAACCTTATAAAGAAAAAGAAATTAAATTAGATGATGAATTAATGCCCATATATAATAGGTGTATGGAACATTATAATCTATTATTTGAAAAAAGGATCCGAAATGACACCTAAAACAAACCGCCGAAATTTTTTAAAGACATCACTCATGGTGGGTGTAGGACTGTTTTTACCAAAATCCATAGCGTTAGCCAAAAGCAATTCCAGTGACGATAAAAGAATTATTGTAATTGGTGCGGGACTTGCTGGTTTATCTTGCGCTTATGAGCTTAAACAAGCCGGGTATAACGTTTTGTTATTGGAGGCTCGGTCACGTCCAGGCGGGCGGGTGCGAACTTACCGTGATCCATTTGCTGATGGATTGTATGCTGAAATGGGTGCAGAATATGTGGATTCCAGCGATGAACATGTGCGGAAATATGCCAAGGAATTTGAACTTCCTATTTTACCTGCAAAACAGTATGATGGGATTTATGTGCGGGGTCAGCATCTTTCAATGGCTGATATGAAATCGGGAAAAGTTCCTTTGCCCTACAAAGGTATTGAACAGGGGAAATTGTTTGGTCAGGAGGCAGCATACCTTCAAGAATGGATCAAAATGGTTCAGGAACTGGGCGAATCATCTAAAGAGGTACAAGCATTGGATAAAATGTCCGTAGCGGAAATATTAAGAAAGGGTGGCGCACCCCAAGATATTATTGATCTCTACATTTATACGAATGCTACAGAATCCACATCTATCCCTTCAAAAATGTCGGCTCTGAATATGGTTTTGGCAAATTCAAGAACATCCGCTTTTAGTGAAAATACAGAAGAAGGGCGCATTCTGGGCGGCAACGATCAACTACCGAAAACATTCGCAAAAAAACTAGGGAATAAAATTCATTATAATCGGGCTGTACAGAAAATTGAATACACCAAGGATCAGGTTACAATCCAATTTATTGAAAATGAAAAGCGTCAATCCATTTCCGGAAGTAAATGTGTCCTGGCCATGCCCCTTTCAGTTCTGCGCCGGATTAAGATAGACCCCTTATTTTCTGAATCAAAAATGTACTGCATCCGTAAGCAGTCCTATGGACACGTGATGAAGATTGCCATGCAGTACAGCCGCCGCTTCTGGGATGAACCGGGCTCTATCGGGCAACGTGTTTTTACCGATACACCCTTACGCCGCGTTTATCATTTTTCCATTGACCAACCGGGACCTCGCGGAATTTTGTTATCATTTACATCGGGAGATGATGCAAAAAAACTGGGCAGGATGAGTGAGGAGAGAAGAATGGGAACAGCGCAGAAGTCATGTGCTGAAATCTGGAAAGAAGCGCCGCAATACTGGGAGGGTGGAGTAACAAAATATTGGAATGAAGACCCGTGGACCCGAGCCAGTTATTCTATCGCTGGCGTGGGGCAAAAAGATTTCAGAGATATTCTTTCAAGGCCTGAAGGTATGTTCCATTTTGCCGGCGAACATACGTCTATTCACAGGGCTTCCATGAATGGCGCTATTGAGTCTGGACTAAGAACCAGTGAAGAAATAATAAAGAGTTAAACGGATATTTCTATCACGTCCGATACAAAGGTTATTATTTATTCTACGCCTAAACTATGTAGGTAATCATCATATCCGCGACTATACTCTTTTATTTTTCCCGGTTTTAATTCAATAATCCGTGTTGCTAAGGATGAAACAAATTCTCTATCGTGACTCACAAAAATTATGGTACCATCAAAACCACTTAATGCCAAGTTGAGCGATTCAATGGATTCCATATCTAAGTGATTTGTGGGTTCATCCATGATAATTACATTTGGACGTTGAAGAATTATTTTTCCAAATAACATTCGTCGTTGTTCACCACCCGATAAAACCCGCACCGGTTTTTTTATATCATCTTGAGAAAATAGTAATCGGCCTAAAGTTCCCCGAATCGTCTGCATATCATCTCCTTTTTGACTCCATTGAGCCATCCAGTCAACTAAAGACATATTCGAATTAAAATCCTGACTATGGTTTTGTGCAAAATAACCGATGACCACGTTGTCAGACCACTTTATAATTCCACTATCTGGTATCAGGTCATTAACTAAGCAACTTAGGAGAGTTGTTTTCCCAATACCATTTGGCCCAATAATAGCAAGTCTTTCTCCTGCTTCGATCGAAAAATTTAGCATTTTTAATACAGAAAGGTCATCATACCCTTTAATCAAGTCCTTCACATTTAATGCTGAATTAAAAACTTTTGAATGTTGTTTAAACCGAATAAATGGGTAAACGCGACTGGAATTTTTTATATCATCTAATTTTATTTTACTAATTTGATTTGCTCGTGATGTGGCTTGCTTGGCTTTGGATGCATTGGCCGAAAACCGTTTTACAAATGACTGTAATTCTTCGATTTTTGCTTTCTTTTTTGCATTGTCGAGTAACAATCTTTGGCGAGCTTGGGTTGATGCCGTCATAAAATCATCATAATTCCCAGGATATAATCGAAGCTCACCATAATCCAGATCCGCCATATGTGTGCATACACTATTCAGAAAATGGCGATCATGTGAAATAATAATCATGGTACTTTTTCGAGAGTTCAAAATTTCTTCTAACCAGCGAATTGTATTGATGTCCAAGTTATTTGTAGGTTCATCTAAAAGTAATATTTCTGGATTTCCAAATAAAGCCTGAACCAATAAAACACGAAGTTTCATACCAGGCGTTAAGGAGCTCATGGGTTCGTCATGTTTTTCCAGAGGAATGCCCACACCTAATAATAAATCACCGGCGTTTGATTCTGCCATATATCCGTCCATTTCAGCGAATTCAGACTCTAAATCGGCAACTCTCATTCCTTCTTCTACGGTCATGTTTGGAAGAGCATAAATTTTATCCCGTTCTTCTTTTACCTTCCATAATTCAGCATGTCCCATAATAACGCAATCAGAAATAATAATTTTTTCGTAAGCGTAATGGTCTTGATTTAGTTTGGCGACACGTTCATTCCTATCAATTTTAACGGATCCGGAACTGGGATCAACTTCGCCGGTTAATATTTTCATGAATGTTGATTTTCCGGAACCATTAGCGCCGATAAGACCATATCGATTCCCTTTCGAAAAAGTGACAGAAATATCTTCAAAAAGGGGTTTTGATCCAAATTGGATGGAAATATTGGATGTTGAAATCATTAGAGTTCTCGTTTTATTTGTTTTAAATCTTGTTAAACGCTGATTAATTGACTGATTAACAAAGATATATAAATTGGAAAGAACCCCATCTAGATGGGGTTCTTTGTGTGATCCGGGTGAGACTCGAACTCACGGCCAATGGCTTAAAAGGCCACTGCTCTACCAACTGAGCTACCGGATCATTTTCCCGGTAGCGAAGTTAAAAACTGCATGTCCGCCTTTGGCGGGAGCTACCGGATCAATCATTTTACAATTCTAAAATCAGATTTGAAATATGAACTTAAAAATCGGTGGCAAAATTACATTTATAGATTAGAGAATTGAAGAAAAAAACATAAGATAGATAGGGAATTGTTATTAAAAGGTGAGTATTGGAATCTAATACCGATGACTACTTTATTTAGAGCATTGGAAACGGACTGTTTTTCGACCATAAAATGAGCTAACCATCGAGAAAATTAAGGTTTCGCTTTAAAAGGCCAATGCTCTACCAACTGAGCTACC
>JGI26061J44794_1001163_pt1 | contig 10893 bp, 8 predicted proteins | sample MarorgKNORR_S2LV_5_FD_44794 | JGI IMG/M metagenome (IMG submission 44794) | reverse complement strand
CCACAAACGATAACAATAGGGGCCACCCCGTATTGATCATTTGGCGAGCGCTTGGATCCTCGAATACATGGATTTGAAATTCATGTGATGCCACAGCACCACGGTCATCTATGGCGATTAAAATAATATCATTTGGACCGCGTTGATTGGGGCGCGGCTTCCAAGACAAAATACCCGTTTTCCGATTAAAAGTAGAATATTTTGGCAACTTGACGGCCTTATAGACCACCCGGTCTTTATTTAAATCTTCTGCCACAACTCGATATTTATATAAATGTCCTGTAAGGGCAACAGGTCTTGGTGTAGAAATGATGTTGGGGTTAATATTAACAAATATTTTTCCTTCCTGAGTATCGTTTTGATATCCATCTGACACCTGTACAGTAAAATTGTTATTGTTAATTTGTGCAGATTTTGGGATCCAAACAACCTTACCCTTTTTACTCATTTGCATTCCGTGGGGAGCCTTGAGTAGTGTGAACAGCAAATCAGCATCTTCGTTTTTATCTTCTACTTGGAGTTGATATTTAAAGACTTCTCCCACCATGGCGGATACGGGGGCATTAGAAACAATGATGGGCGGGTGGTTTACATAAACATCAAACGACTGTTCATCTTTTGTATACCCATCGGAAACAAGATATGAAACACGTTGTTTGTCTACCTGCTCGGTGGTGGGCGTCCAGGACAATGTCCCCGTATATTCATCCACTTCCATGCCATCAGGAAATTCCAACAATGTATATTTTATAGTGCTTAGCTTTCGCGCCAGCACCCTTGGTGGGCGCCCCCGATTCCCCTGAAAAAACTCCCAGAGAATATCCTTAATCGCAACGGTGCGATCATCAACAGACTCAACAATGATATTCAAGCGATCATTTTCCCAAAAAACGGAATGAACGTACTTTTTCAAATTTAATCGGGACACCTCCAAAGTAAGGGTGTCTAAAGCGTCGGATTCAGTCAAGTAAACGGTTTCGGTTTTGCCAATCCATAAGATAACGATCAACATTTTCCACATAGACATCATCGCTGATCTGAATAGAATATATTCGGTAATTTTCAGTGGTTTCTAGAGGAACAACCTCATTGTACGGAAGCAAGGCCCCGCGGTTCATATCCGAAGTCATAATTTGATACTGATATATTTGTCCCACAGTACCCTGCATTGGTGGGATTGAAACAATATTAATCGGGGCGTTCACAAAATAATCTGCTTCAATAATCCGGGTTGTGTGACCATCTCCAACTTCAATCATTAAGTGTGCAAAATCTATGTTCTCGCGATTAGGCTCCCAAACGATCATACCGCTGTATGGATCCATCCGCATTCCTACGGGCATTTCGTGGGCAACGAAGATCAAGTCATCATTCATATTGGGATCAGAGACATTAAGCTGAAATCTGTATTCTTCCCCCAGGTTGATGACGTTCATTTTAAAGGGGGCCGCCTCAACAACCGGCGGATGGTTCACAAATATTTTTACCCGCTGGGAATCAACGGCGATACCGTGGTTAACTTTCACAACAAACTGTTGGGTATCAATTTGTGCAACGCCCGGCACCCACGTGACTACACCCGTCTCATCGATAAGCATACCATCTGGGTTTTCAGTTAAACTAAAGTTGAGAATATGCTCTAGATCGGGTCGCCAGATTTCAACTTTATACCGATAGGGCCCATCTATTGAAGCATCTTTTGGCGCCATGGATAAAATCTTAACACCGGCACGCGCGAATAAAGAAAAATTTTGGGCGACCCGATCAAAGCCATCACTTACCACCAGCCGCACATCATACACATCAATATGAGAGGTATCTGTTTGCCAAAAAACAACACCCTCAGCATCAAGAACCATTCCATTCGGCGAGACCTCAAGCCGATAGTTTAGTGACACGTCCGGGTTCCGGTCAAAGACGATCGGTTTATAAACAAAAGTATCTCCAGCAACAAATTCAGTCCCCAACGGCTCTGAAACAAAAACCGGCGGGTCGTTAACGTAAATCCACAATCTTTCATCGTCCCCCTCCAAATTCGGAACAACTTTATACGTTAAAAGAGAATCTTCTTTTGTTATCATGGGGGTAACGTCTTCACCCAACTTTCGTTCTACATGATAGGCCAATTTATATGCCCCTAGTTGGCCGTTGTTTGGTACCCAGCGAATAGAGCGGGAATCATAGTGAAAAAACATTCCCCGGGGCGGCGGTTGAAGCCATCTGAAACTATAAAATTCTTTTTTCTCTTCCTCCGGAAGCGTATAGGCGAAAGATTGGTTTACCGTCAAAACGTGACGAGGAAGAATTCCTTTAGGCAATGGCTGGCCCATTGTTTCCAAGGGTTTTGGGATTTTTGGAAGCGATATTTCCTCTTTTGGAATATGGGGGAAAACATCCAGCACATCCTCTTCTTGGGGCACAACACCTACAATTTTGGGTGCGGTTGGCTCTGGCCCACGACCAAGATCGGTAATAAAAAGATTTGTTTCATAGCCATTCCAACCAGCCGCAATAACAGATCCAGAATAAATTCCCCGGACAACAATTGGAAGAACAGAAAAAACTTGTACCCCCTGAAGACTATCATCTTCCAAGGTAAAATATTCATACGGCTCAACAAGGCCATCGTCGCTGCCTGACGCTAGGGTTAAAATATTCATGTCCCCAGAGATTAAGAGAATATCATCGTAGGAATCTTGATTAAAGTCGGCTACGCGCATTTCCGACAAGGGGCCACCATCTATGGGTAATTTTTCAACTGAGAGATAATCATCAGTAAGAGTCATAGACACAATATCTCCATTATAAAACGGTATTAAAACATCTGTAATACCATCTTTGTCCCAATCGGTTATAGAGATCGCCGAGGGAATTAACCCATCTAAACCAGGAATGGGGGTGTCTTGTCCGTCACCCATCACCAATTCTGACCCAATATTATAAAAAGGCTGCGTCCGAAGCACGTCGCCCTCTGTAGATAAAACAATGATTTCATCAAACCCGTCACGATTCCAATCCACAGCAGTAACGTATATTGCGCCAATACCGGAGCGCATCCCCGTTGGTTTAACCGTTTGAATTACAACCCACTCCCCCTCGTCGTTTAAATCGAGAATAACAATTTCACGCAACGGGCTTCCAAGAGAAACGGCCAATTCTTGATCCATATCACCATCATAATCCAACAAAACAAAATTATGTCCCCGCACAAAACTTCTACCACCAGATAAGTTTAATACACTACCGGCGCGCTCACTAAACCGCTCCCCATCCCAATAGTAATAAAAGGCGATTGGCTGAAGAAGTTCGTTTTGGTCTGGTTCAGCTAAATTGGAAACAGTGATAAGCTCTGGTATACCATCACCATCCAGGTCACCCAGCTCAACATCTACAAAATTTCCAAGTAAACCATCGGGCGCCTCAAGTTCCCATTCCATTTTTTGGTATCCATCTTCATCGAGCTCATAATATCGAATAACGGACAATTTTTTGTTTTTATATGAGCCCTTTTCGACCGACGCAAACTCCTGCAAACCATCACTATCAAGATCATAAGTTCCTTCCATATGGATGATTTTTAAACTTTGAGAAAAAACGGAACATATAATAATCCCAACGATAAATAATTGTTTAAAAATTTTCATGTGCTGTCTGGGGGTGAGATAAGGATATCAGCTTCAATCGAATCAGATGAGATTGGCGTTGCCCCCAAGGGCACAATAGAAAGCGTTTCCCCTGATGTTTTAATAGAATCCGTCGATATAGTAACCACAGAATCTGAAGGGTTAATTTGAATAATGGTTGAATCGACCGCAGGGATTTCAAGTTCAGATGGCGGCGTTTCCGTTTCTACCTTAACCGCGGAAGGCGGATCACCCGCCAAAGTCTCATCAATTGAGCGTTTCTCTTTAAGCAGCGTCGCGGGTGCATAAAATGAATGAAAATCTGTTTTAGCTTTTAAAGTATCGGGAATAGAATCAAGATGAAACACAAAGGTGTCTCTACTGGCGGGCGTGAGCCATGCGTCAATTAATAAAGGCATAAAGGACGATTCAAAATCAATTTCAGTAATTGTTTTTTGTGACCCATTTTCCTTTACATTAATATCACCTCGAACAGCATAGGGGCGACCACCAAAATATGAAAGCACCAGATCATGATCTTGGTTATGAAGAGGAGAGGATAGGGAAATAACACCGGATATATTTTGGTCTGAAGATAAAATATTTAACCGGCCATTTGGAGCACGTTCCAGCCCTAGGGTTGAAGGAAATCCTTCAAAAAAGTATTCGGGAAATTTAAAAAGATCCGGGCTTAATCCTTCTGGATCAAACGACTGTGGGATGGTATCCCTCGTAGGAAAAATCGACATATAAAAAAGATTACTATCCAAATCATGAATGAAAGATAACGTCACAATTGAATCTGGCCTGTCAGAAGAAGATTTAAAATTAAAAGCAGAAGTTTTATTATGTTTAATTGTACTGAGATCGGCGGAGATTCCAATAGAAATGACACCATTTGTGTTTATACTATTGGTACTAAAAGGCGTTTCTCCCTCAAAAACAAATCGGTCATTTTCATCAATATCCGTAGTGGAAATATTAATTCGATGAAAACGTGACGGCACCAAAACAAAGGGTTGTGGCGGAACAATGGTATCACTCACTAAAATAACAAGGGATGAATCAATGACTTGCAAAATGGGGTGTATGTGGTGAGTGTCTCCATAATTGTCTTCACCACTAAGCAACTCTTCTTTTATCCGAACACTTAATTCATAAGATGCGTCAACAATACCTATATGGTCTCGGGTGGGAACCCACGCTATTTGATAAAGACTTGGTTCAAATCGCATATCAGCCGGGGGCGCAGTTTGCCAGCGAAAACTATAGAAATCTGACGCAGAGTCCGGAAGGACAAATAAGTTTAAAGTATCGCCCAACAGCAACGTATCTGTAACAAGAAAAAGAAGAGAATCTAAATCCGCATTTTGATTGCTTTTTAGAACAGAATCATAAAGACCATTTTCTATTCGTGCTAATATTGCGCTATTTATTTCCGCCTCACCGGCAGAAGACTTCATACCAAACAAATCGGCCTTACTTAATTTGCTTTCCGTGAACGTAAGATCGCCATCTGCATAAGCAAGGACATAAACCTCACCGGTTGCAAAGGGAATAAGAAGCTCATCTGCGCCATCTTTATTTTCATCAAAAGGCTGAATATACTGTCCCAAGATAATACGAGCACCGTTCATCACAAAGAGATCCGACACAAGTTCTTCGCCGAGATTTGATGTGGAAAACACGCTTGTTTTAAGGCCATCGCCCTCTGGGCTCATTAAGGCGACGAAGGACTCACTATTACTCGAAAAAACACCAACATAGACTGGTCCATATCCATTATTAACCAGTGTGCCAGAAATAGTATGACTGTTTACTTTACGAAGATTCCCCTCTTCCAAAAAAAGAGTAAAAAGTTCTGCGCTTCGGGTGGGGGTAGACATTGAAACAGCAAAAACATTAGCAGACCCAGCCAGATTTCCTGGACGAATTATATCCGCCTTTCCATCCCCGCTCACGATAGATTTTGGCTTAGATGAAAAAGTTTGTCCATTCCATTCAAATACGCTTAACCAATGATTATTATTAGACCGCAGGATAACAACCAACTCTTCTGTGTTGTCATTATTTAAATCACTAAACCGCGCATCAACGATTTTGCCATTGCCCTCTGGGGAATATGTCCACAACAAATGATGGCTTCCATCGTCACTCAACTCAACATATTCTAATTGGTTTGACAACCCACCAAGAAGTAAAATTTCACTTTTACCATTGTTGTTTAGGTCAAGCGTTCCAAAAACAAAAAGGTTTCCCGCTACCAGGATTCCACAGGCGCAAACGAGCAATCCGACTGGAAACTTAATTGACACCAAGCTTTTTCCAGGCTGTTAAAATGGTTAAAATTGGAGACGTTATTACTATAATATGAATACCCTTACCTGCAGGTTCTATCAAATATAGGTGTTCACCGTCAAATATATCAAGAAAAAGGCCAGATATATTATAAAGGAAAAATCACAATTATCTTTTCATATTGAAGGCATACTGAATAAATTAAATGCTCATTGTTTGGCGGCTATTTAGTCTTAATGAATAAAATTATTACAACACTCCTGCTTACCGTTTCTTTGGCTACCCCCCAGGGAGATATATATCCAACGGAAACCACCTACGGTGGCGGCATTGGAATCAGTACGATGTATATGGTATTAGACTCTGTTCCGGGAGAACACATTCTAAAAGAATTAGGGTTAAACGTTAAAGATATTTCTTCTCGTCCGTTGGTTTTTCACGGAGGTGAAGGGTTTGCGCAAATGTCAGGCCCGTGGCGACTCGGCGGGTATGCCGGACTGGGGGCCGCACAAGTGAGCAATGTTTTTGATATACAAATGTTTATTAACAGGGACGACTCAACGGGGTATCAAGAGCCCGACTTTGGAAAAGACGGGGACACCCTGTATACATTTTCCGAAAACCTTTCCGTAAAAGCACGCCTCAATTTTTTAATGGGCGCCATGACGATTGAATATGTTCTACCCGTTTATAGAGACTTGGAGGTGATGGCGGGAGCCCTAATGGGGGTGGGTCGCTATACACTTTCAGTTGATCAACACATTGGTACGCCAAAATGGTCCAATTTCAATAAAAACATGTATGGTTATATTGAAAACAATAGCGTCATGGTTGAAATAGATACGTTGGGACGCAAGTACGAAGAGGCGGCAAACGCATACCGCGCAAACGGTTTACGCCCCATAAATATAAATGGAACAATGACAGAGCTTAGTGGTACGTTTTTTAACTTTCAACCCTACATAGCAATAAAGTGGCAATTTCTTGATAGAATGGGATTGAGAATCAGCGCAGGATACAACAAAGGTACAATAGGGAGTGGAAAGTGGAGGCTCAATGGGCACATCCCCATTAACGATTCTCCCAAATCTGCTCTTCAGGGAATTACATTGCGTACGGTTATTTATTTCGGATTATAACTCCATATAAGTATATAAAACAGGGATGAAACGAATTAAACTTTCAACTAGATCTACACTATTGGCTGGGGTAACGGCAGGGATATTTATTGCGCTTCCCCTATCACAGATGATTTATTCAAAACAGAATAATTCGTACGCCACCATTGAAAGCAAGCTCAAGGTTATGAATCAAATCCTGTATTTTGTGAACCAACTTTATTATGAAGCGGTGGATATGGAAACGCTTATGGATGGTGCTTTTCATGGAATCATGGATCAGCTTGACCCACACTCTGTCTTTATTTCAGCAAAGGATCAAAAAAATATTAACGAATTATTTAAAGGAGAGTTTCAGGGCGTTGGAATCGAATTTGATATTTTAAATAATTATATTACAGTAATTGCACCGGTCATTGGAGGACCATCAGAAAAAGCGGGAATTCGGGCGGGAGATTGGATAATTGAAATTGACGGCGAAAGCGCAAAAGGCATTGAGCGAGAAGATGTTTATAAAAAATTACGCGGAAAAAAGGGAACGCGTGTTAATTTAAAGGTCGGGAGAATTGGTACAGATCCATTTAGCGTCACCATTGTTCGAGACGATATTCCACTATATAGTGTCCGCGCCAGCATCATGCTTGATGACCGTACCGGCTATGTTTGGTTAACGAGGTTTTCTACAAAATCAGGGCCAGAAGTTCGAAAATCTATAGACAAACTGTTAAATCAAGGCATGAATCGAATGATTTTAGATCTTAGAAACAACAGTGGCGGTATATTGGAACAAGCAGCTGAGGTTGCTAATATCTTTATTACCCAAAAAGACACATTGGTATATACGAAAGGGAAAGACAAAAAAGTAAAACAGGCTTTTGTTGCCGCCCCCTACAAGGGCAATAGAGACTTCTCTCTTATTTTATTAATCAATCGCGGATCTGCAAGCGCCAGCGAGATTGTAGCTGGCGCAATCCAAGACCTAGACCGGGGGTTGGTTGTGGGGGAAACCAGTTTTGGCAAAGGGCTCGTGCAACGCCAGGTAGATCTCAGCGATGGGTCGGCGATTCGGGTTACGATTGCTCAGTATTATACACCCAGCGGAAGGCTAATCCAGCGTTCGTTTAAAAACGGAAATTATGAGGATTATTATAAAGAGATTTATGAAGAAAATCGCGAAGCAAAGATAGATTCACTTAAAAAACTCCAGCCACCTTTTTCTACGAGAAGAGGAAGGACCGTTTATGGAGGCGGTGGGATTACACCCGATGTATATATCCCCTGGGATTTAGATCTCAAACCAGCTACACGAAAAATACTGGCAGACCCAAACCGCCCCATGTTTAATTGGAGTGCAACGTTTGTAAGAAGTCATATGGATATACCGGAGCATTACAGGAAATTTCAAGAAAACTGGGAGTTGCCGGTTAACGCACTAGAGGACTTTTTAGAATTTGCGACGAAAGATTATAACAAAAATGAAAAAGAGGAAGCTCTGAAAAACAATGTCTACTTAAAGACAATATTAAAATCAGAAATCGCAGGTGCAAAGTGGGGGCGGGATGAACTTTGGGGCGTGCGCGTAACTGCTGATAACCAAATATTAGACGCCTTAAAACATTTTAACGAAGCTGATGCATTCTTGGCCGATAGCAATTAAATTCTCGGGTTAATTATTAGACTTTCCTTAGAGGTAGGGGATAACTTTAACATTAATTTTGACATAAACGGAGGAACATATGGTTCAATATTTCATTGATGGCGGCGCATTTATGTGGCCCATTTTAGTATCACTGGTCTTTGGCCTTGGGTTTGCATTAGAGCGGGCATACTCACTTATTGTATCNTCTATAGACTCTCAGAAGTTTTTTACAGATATTTCTGATACAATTAATGAGAGTGGCGTTGACAAAGCTGTTGAATTGTGTAATAAAACAAGAGGGCCCGTTGCAGAAATTTTTCACGCAGGTCTTTCAAGGGCCCATCGCGGATTAGCAGAAGTAGAAAAAGCAATTCAAAATGCCGGATCACTAGAAATGGCTTTTTTAGAAAAGAACATGATTTGGTTGAATACGGTTATCACCGTAGCCCCGATGATTGGGTTTACGGGAACTGTTGTGGGAATGATCGATGCTTTTGACGCCATTAAAGCTGCAAACGATATTTCACCAGCGGTTGTGGCTGGCGGTATTTCAAAGGCGCTTTTGACCACAGCCTTTGGTCTGATCACGGCAATGATTATTCAAATATTTCAAAACTTTTTTGTATCACGGATTGATCAACTCATCCTTGATATGGAAGAAAACTCTATAAAGTTAGTTGATCAGCTTTATGAAATGGATTCCCCAAAAAAAGGAAAAAAATAAAGAATCTATGACGGAAAAACGCAGATTTAAAGGGGGAGAAATCCCCACATCCTCCATGGCGGATATTGCTTTTCTGCTTTTAATTTTCTTTTTGGTTACCACCACCATTGATATGGATAAAGGATTGGGAATGGTGTTGCCGGCCGAAGGAGAAGAAATTGAAATCAGTAAAAAGAACATTCTTAATTGTTTGATAAATTCGTCAGGAAACGTTTTGCTGGGTGGAGAGGGCATAGAAGTACGAAATCTGTCGAAGACAGTTAGACAAAAACTGGCAGAAAATGAAAAACTGGTAATCTCAGTAAAAGCCCACAAAGCGGCCACATATAAAGATTATGTGGCAGTCATTGATCAATTAAAGCGGGCCAATGCAACGCGGATATCCATTGCGGAGTCGAACTAATGAAATTAAAAAGAAAAACCAAACTCAAAAGTGAAATTCCAACCGCTTCTATGCCGGATATTATATTTATGCTTTTGATATTTTTTATGGTAACGACCGTGTTAAGAGAATATTCCGGGCTTCCCATTTCGCTTCCGAAAGCAAAACGTATAGAGAAGTTGAAATCTAAACGCCACACCTCTCATATCTGGGTATCTAAAGACGGCTTAATTTCTATTGAAGATAAGCTTTATGCTTCTGATGGTATCCGACATGTCATGTATGAAAAGCGCGTGGCAGACCCACAACTTGTTGTTTCATTAAAAGCGGATGAACGCGCTAAAATGGGATTAATTAGTGCAATCCACAGTGAATTACGAAAAGCAGATGCCCTTAAGTTGAACTATTCCACTAAAACAGCAGTAGATTAATATGCGCAGTGAACAATCAGCGTCCATAAAATTCCTTTATCCAGTTATCGTACGGATTACTAGCTTTGCGGGTATTTTTCTGTTAATTTCTGCATTTTTAATTTTTCCCAGGGCAGCCAACACATTTGATTTAGAAGAAGAATTCCAAATTATTATTGAACAAATTGATATTCCCCAGACGGAACAGTTTGATCGCCCCCCGCCACCGGCAAGACCCTCAGTCCCCGTAGAATCTGAAAGCGAAGATATAGCAGATGATGTCACTCTGGATGAATTTAATTTGGATGAATTCGACGCTTGGGGCGCCCCCACCACCACCACCAGAAGGACCTCGTGTAAAGTTTATTCCATACGATGATCCACCAGTACCACTAACACCAATCAGGCCAAAATATCCTGAGATTGCACAAGAAGCGGGCATTGAAGGCACCGTTGTAGTACAGGTTTTTGTAGATGATAGGGGGCGGGTTAAAGAAACCGTAATATTAAAAGGGATTCCCAATACCGGGCTGGACGAAGCGGCTACAGTTGCTATACGCGCTGTTCGGTTTCGACCGGCGAGACAGAGAGAGCGCGCTGTGGGGGTCTGGATATCAATTCCAGTTAATTTTAGATTAAAAAGTTAAAAAAGCTTTATTTAAAATATAAAAAAAGGGCTGTATTTATTACAGCCCTTTT
>JGI26061J44794_1001162_pt1 | contig 10895 bp, 9 predicted proteins | sample MarorgKNORR_S2LV_5_FD_44794 | JGI IMG/M metagenome (IMG submission 44794) | reverse complement strand
TAATAAAGAAATTATTCCATCTGCTATAATGGTTAATAAAATNAAAACTGCAGTAAAGGCCAAAAAAGATAAAAACTTTTTAGTTATAGCAAGAACAGATGCCAATTCTGTCGAAGGATTAAAAAAAACTATAGATAGAGTTAAGGCATATGAGGATGCTGGTGCTGACATAATTTTTCCAGAAGCTATGAAAAATGAAAAAGAATTTGAACAAATAAGAAAAAATTCAAAAGTAAATTTGTTAGCCAATATGACTGAATTTGGGAAGTCAAAACTTTTATCAGCAAATGAACTAGAAAATTTAGGTTACAATATTGTAATATATCCGGTTACAACTCAAAGATTAGCTATGAAAAGCGTTGAAGATGGGTTGCGTGCCATCATGAATGATGGACATCAGAACAATGTTATCGATAAAATGCAAACTCGTAAAAGATTATATGAGCTGGTTGAATATGAGAAGTACAACACTCCAGACAAAAAAATTACTGATTTTAAAACTGATGGACATGAATAATTTATGAGCGAAGATATAAAAAAAGGACTATTAGGAATTATTGTTGATGAAACTACAGTTTCTCAAGTAGCGCCTGATATAAATTCTTTAACCTACAGAGGTTATGCCGTTCAAGATCTTTGCGAAAAATGTATTTTTGAAGAGGTTGCTTATCTTGTACTTAATAAAGAATTGCCAAATAAAACTCAACTTAACAAATTTAAAAAGCAGTTAGAAAAAAATAGAAATATTACAATTAATCTAAGAGAAATTATCAAACACATGCCAAAAAAATCACATCCTATGGATGTTGCGAGAACAGTTGTCAGCGTTATGGGACTTGAAGACAAAGAAACAAACAGTAATTCTCCTACAGCTAATATGAGAAAAGCAATAAGAATATTTGCTAAAACACCGACAGCTATCGCCGCTTTCTTTAGAGCTAGAAAAGACAAAAATGTAATTCCACCTAAGAAGAAATTATCTTTCTCTGAAAACTTTTTTTATATGTGCTTTGGCAAAGTTCCTAAAAAGGAAATCGTAAAAGCGTTTGATGTTTCTCTTATCTTATACGCTGAACATAGTTTTAACGTGTCAACTTTTACCGCAAGAACTATAACAAGCAGCTTATCTGACATTCATGGAGCAATTACAGGAGCTATTGCTAGTTTGAAAGGCCCTCTCCATGGTGGTGCTAATGAGGAAGTTATGCATATGTTTAAAAAAATTAAAAAGCCAGAAAATGCAGCAAAATGGATTTTAGATGCTTTGGAAAAGAAAAAAATCATTATGGGATTTGGTCATAGAGTTTATAGCAAAGGAGATTCTAGGGTTCCTACCATGAAAAAATATTATTTGAAGGTTGCAGAACTACTTAAAGAAAAAAACTTACCTAAGATGAGTCAAATCATTGAAGATATAATGTTAGAAAAAAAAAATATTCATCCAAATGTGGATTATACTACTGGACCAATCTATCACTTGATGGGATTTGATACTGATTTTTTTACACCAATATTTGTTATTTCAAGAATAACAGGATGGTCTGCACACATAATGGAACAACATGCAGCCAATAAGTTAATCAGACCACTTTCTAAATACAGTGGCGAGAAGCATCGTAAAGTAATGCTTCTCAACCAAAGATAAAATTATTTTCCAGGAACTTTATAAGAAGCCGCTGCTTTTGCAGCAAGTTTTGCAACACTGTTAATGTTAATTGGTTCCATTATGTTTATATTAGTAACTGCCCCAGTTGCTTCTGTAGCAAGCTTCGCGGCTGCCATACTTTCAAAGTTAGGAGCATCTAGTGAAACGATAAAATCGTAAGAGCCTCTAACAATATCATAGCTTAATACTTTACCTCCCACAGCTTTAGCAACAGCGTTAATTGCTGCACTCCTATCGGTATCAGGATTAGAAACAAAACCTTGAAATGCTTTTGAGGTATAATTTCCCATAAGATAAAATTTTGCCATAAACCCTCCTTTCAGGAAATTACTTTACTAATTGTTCTTAATATAAGGAAGTAAATTTATTATTGGTTTTATGAGAAGGCTTCTGCCCACGAGCCTTTAGTTGAAGCCTTTGAATATTCAGTAGCTCTACCTTCAAAGAAATTCATATGTTCTACTGCATTAAGCATAGTATCCAACCATGTTAATGGGTTTTTTTCTACCTGATAAATAGGCTCTAATCCAAGTTGAATTAATCTTCTATTTCCTATCCAACGGATATATTGCTTAATCTCACCAGATGTTAAACCTTGAATAGGTCCCATTTCAAATGCCAGGTTTATAAAAGCATCTTCATGTGAAACTATTGTTCTACATGCTTCATAAATTTCTTTTTTAAGTTTCTCTGTCCAGATATCAGGATTTTCGTCAATAAAAGTTTTAAATAATTTAATCATAGAATTGCAGTGCAATGTTTCATCTCTAACAGACCAAGTTACAATTTGACCCATACCTTTCATTTTATTATGCCTTGGGAAATTTAGTAGAATTGCAAAGCTAGCAAATAATTGTAAACCTTCTGTAAAAGCACTAAAGACAGCAATGGTCTTTGCAATATTGTGATTTGATTTTACATCAAAACCTTGCATGTAATCGTACTTATCTTTCATTTCTTTATACTTTAAAAAAGCTGAATATTCTGATTCTGGCATTCCTATAGTATCTAATAGATGAGAATAAGCTGCGATATGAACACCTTCCATAGCAGCAAATGCTGACATCATCATTANTGTTTCTGTCGGCTTAAATACATTCATATAATGTCTTATATAACAGTTACTAACCTCAACATCTGCTTGAGTAAAAAATCTAAATATGTGAGTTAATAAATTTTTTTCTGCTTGATTTAGATTTTTCTGCCAATCTCTAACATCGTCACCTAAAGGAACTTCTTCTGGAAGCCAATGTATCCTCTGTTGTGTTAACCAAGCATCATAGCACCATGGATATCTAAAGGGTTTATAAATAGGATTTCCAACTAATAAACCCGACTTTTTTTGANCTTCTTTATTTTTTTCTAACTTTACTACTGGCATGATAAACATTCTTCATTATCTTGATCTTCTTTCGTTTTAGTAATAGCTGCTNCTGTTGANAGTCCTNTATTTATATTCTCAGCTCTTTGTATTGATTTAGATCTACAATAATACAAACTTTTCAACCCTTTTTTCCAAGCTTGGAAATGTACTTGATGTAACTCTTTTTTATGGACATCTGCTGGTAAGAAAATATTAATCGATTGAGATTGGGAAACAAAAGGAGTTCTATCTGCGCCTAGCTCGACTATCCATTTTTGATCTATTTCAAATGCTGTTTTGAATACATCTTTTTCATTTCTAGTTAAAAAATCTAAGTGTTCAACTGACCCCTGATTAGTTGTAATAGTTGACCAAGTTTCATCATCATTTTTTCTATATTTTTCTAATACTTTTTTTAAATATCTATTCCTAACATTGTAAGATCCAGAAAGAGTCTTGTGTGTATAACTATTAGCAGCAACTGGTTCAACACCAGGAGATGCTCCTCCGGAAATTATAGAAATAGATGCGGTGGGAGCNATAGCGGTTTTATTAGAAAATCTTTCTTTAAAACCGTATTCTTCTGCATCAGGGCATGCTCCTCTTTCTTTAGCTAATTTTTTAGATGCTTGATCAACTTTAATTTGAATATGTTCAAAAATCTTACTGTTCCAAACTTTGCTCATTACTGATTCTAATGGAATCGAATTTTTTTGCAAAAATGAATGAAAACCCATTACACCTAAACCTACACTTCTTTCTCTCATTGCTGAGTATTTTGCATCTTTAAAGGAGTCTGGAGCTCTAGTAATAAAATCTGTTAAAACATTATCCAAAAATCTCATTACATCCTCAATAAAATTTGGTTGATCTTTCCATTCTTCNTATGTTTCTAAATTCAAAGAAGATAAACAACATACTGCCGTTCTGTCATTGCCATCTTTATCTACTCCTGTCGGTAAAGTNATTTCACTACAAAGATTTGAAGTTTTTACATTAAGCCCTGCAAGCTTGTGATGTTGTGGAATTTGTCTATTTACTGTATCTANAAAAATGATATAAGGCTCTCCTGTCTCTACTCTTGCCATCAATAATCTTATCCATAAATTTCTTGCTGATAAAGTAGATTGAATTATTCCATCCTTGGGGCTTTTTAATGCCCACTCAGAATTGGTTTCAACAGCTCTCATAAAAGCATCACTAACCAATACGCCGTGATGTAAGTTTAAAGCTTTTCTATTTGGGTCACCGCCAGTAGGTCTTCTCATTTCAATAAATTCTTCTATTTCGGGATGATCTATAGGAAGATAACATGCTGCTGAACCTCTACGTAGAGAACCTTGGCTGATAGCCATTGTTAATGAATCCATTACTTTAATAAAAGGAATAATCCCAGACGTTTTTCCAACTCTTCCTATCTTTTCTCCTATAGATCTAAGATTTCCCCAATAACTACCGATACCACCACCTTTTGCCGCTAACCAAACATTTTCATTCCATAAATCTAAAATGCTACTTAGACTATCTCCCGCTTCATTTAAAAAACATGAAATTGGTAATCCCCTCTCGTTACCTCCGTTAGATAAAATCGGAGTAGCTGGCATAAACCACAAATTGCTTATATAATTATAAAGTCTTTGTGCGTGTAAATTGTCATCAGCGTATATGCTTGCAACACGAGCAAATAAGTCTTGATAGGACTCATTTTGTCCCAAGTATCTGTCACTCAAAGTCGCTTTACCAAAATCAGTTAATTTCGAATCTTTAGTTCTATCAATTCTAATTGTTATTCCTTTGTCATTTTGAAAAAGTTCTGTTTGAGAAGTTAGTGAAAAGAGGTTGAGTTTTTTATCAGCTTTGCTTTGATTTACTGGAAAATTGTCTTTAGGGTTAATTTTTTCGACAGCCTTCTCGATTGCCAAAGATAAATTTTTATTCATAAAACGCTTATTTTATTAAAGTTTTGTGTAAAAACAACTATATGTTGTGTACACAATAGCCTTGTATACTACATGTTTAAGCAAATCAATAGAACATTATAAGAACATTAATATAATATCAAGGATAAAATTTAAGTACTGATAAAAAACAAAAAATATTAGATAAAGGATAATGCCTACATTAAAGGATGCACATATAAATCCTTTGGGGTTTAGAGAATACGATGCACGATGGTTATATCCAAAAGACATTAATAAAGAGGGAATTAAAAATGTAGGTCAAGGCTTAGGCTCGCAAATTATTTTAAAAACAAATAAATCTCCAAGAGTAATAGTTGGACATGATTACAGATCTTATAGCGAAGAAGTCAAAAAAAAACTTATGGAGGGTTTAATTGATACTGGATGTAACATTGAAGATATTGGGTTGGCTTTATCACCAACTGTTTATTTTGCCCAATTTAATCTAGGCGCAGATGCTGTGGCAATGGTTACCGCAAGCCATAATGAAAATGGTTGGACCGGAATAAAGATGGGTATTGAAAAAGGATTGACCCACTCTCCTGCTGAAATGAATGAATTAAAAAAAATTGTTTTAGAAAAAAAATTTATCAAAGGAAAAGGATCTTATAAGGAAATTAAAGGATTTAAAGATATTTATATTAATAATTTAATAAAAGGCAAAATTAAAAAAAAACTTAAAGTTGTGGTTGCGTGTGGCAATGGAACAGCTGGTATATTTGCTCCAAAAGTTCTTAAAGAAATTGGTTGTGAAATTGTAGAACTAGATTGTAACCTTAACTATAACTTTCCTAAATATAATCCTAATCCTGAGGATTTAAGAATGCTTCACGATATTAGTGAGTCTGTTCGTAAAAACAATGCTGATGTTGGTTTTGGCTTTGATGGTGATGGTGATCGAGTTGGTATAATTGATAACAATGGAAAAGAGATTTACTCTGACAAAGTAGGTTTACTTATAGCGAGAAACTTAGCTCCAAATTATAAAAATAAAAAATTTATTGTTGATGTAAAATCAACTGCTTTATTTGCAAAAGATAAAATCCTTTTAGAAAATAACTGCGAAACTATCTATTGGAAAACGGGCCATTCTCATATCAAAAGAAAAGTTAACGAAGTTAAAGCCTTAGCTGGATTTGAAAAAAGTGGCCACTTCTTTTTTAACCAACCGCTTGGTTATGGATATGACGATGGAATTAATTCTGCAATTCAAGTTTGCCGTTTATTAGATAATCAAAATAAAAAAATATCAGAAATAATAAATGAACTACCCAAAACATATCAAACTCCTACTATGGCACCGTTTTGCAAGGATGAAGAAAAATATAAAGTTGTCGAATCTTTAGTTAAAGAAGTACAAAATTTAAAAGCTAGTAACACCAAAATAGATGATCAAAAAATTGCTGATATATTAACAGTCAATGGTGTTCGTTTTTCTTTAGAAGATGGTTCGTGGGGTTTAATCAGAGCGTCTTCAAATAAACCTTCATTGGTAGTTGTAACTGAAAGCCCAACATCCGATAAAAGAAAAAAGAAAATATTTGAATTTATTGATAGAATGTTACAAAAAACTGGAAAAGTTGGNGACTACGATCAAAAAATTTAAAAAGAAAGATATTCTAAAAATAATCTACAAGAGACAATAAAAAGAAAAANACCAAACAATCTATTAATAATCTGTTTGTTGATTTGATGGACTNCTTTAGCTCCAATTTTAGCCATTATCATAGTAATAGGTATAAAAATTAAGAATGCTGGAATATTAACAAATCCAAAACTTAGTGGAGCCTCAGTATCAAGATATGTTCCTGAAATAGCAAAACCTANCGCTCCTATTAGAGAAACTAGAAAGCCTATTGCTGCTGAGCTTCCAATAGCTTGATTTATTGAGTACCCAAACATTTTTAATATGGGTACATTAATTGAGCCACCACCTATTCCCATGGGAGCAGCAAAAAAACCTGACAGGGAACCTAAAATAATTTTATGCATCATATTCATTTTATTCTGCATCGGTTTCATCTTTTCTTTTGAGATCAAAAAATAAAAAGCAAAAAACATTGTTATGATCGAAAAAAAGAGAATTAAGTAAGCTGTTTTTAAATTTACTGCAAAAATAGTTCCTATAATAATTCCAAACATAACAAAAACTCCAAAACTTTTAACAATATCAAAATCAACTGCTTTGAATTTCATATGTGTTATAGTAGAAACGAATGAGGTGGGAATTATAATCGCAAATGAAGTACCAACGGCTAAATGCATAATAAACGACCGATCCAATCCAGCAGAATCGAAAATGTAAAAAAGTACAGGTACTGTTATTAATCCTCCACCAACTCCGAATAACCCGGCNACAAAACCTNCTGGTATTGCTGCAAGGGCCATAACAATAACAAAAAATATTATTTGATTTTGATCTAAATTTTCTATCATGCAATTGTTTGATTAATTTTCTCGTTATTTTGAACGATTGTCATTATATGTTTTGCTTTTTGAAAATCTGAATTTCTTGCCATCATATTATCGCTTAAATATCTTTTCCAATTTTTAGAACCAATTTGCCCATGGTATAAACCAACAGTATGTCTCATTATATGATTAACTTTAGTTCCTAATTTAACTTCTTTTTCTAAATATTTTAATAATTTCTCTGTCACATCTTCTCTTGTGGGATGATACTTAACATTAAATATTTCTCTTTCTATATCGACTAAAAAGTATGGATTTTGATATATCGCTCTACCTATCATTACGCCATTGCATATTTTTAAATGATTTTTTATTTCTTCAATTTTAGAAATTCCACCGTTTATAATAATTTCTAAGTCAGGATTTTCTTTTTTAATTTTATAAACCATTTCATAATTTAATTTTGGAATATTTAAATTTTGTTTTGGAGTTAAACCTTTAAGTATTGCTTTACGCGCGTGTATAATAAAGGTTGTGCATCCAGCTTCTTTCATTTTCAGTATAAATTTATTTAAATAATCAAAATCTTCTGTATCATCAAAACCAATTCTTGTTTTAGTTGTTACCGGGATATTGCAAGAATTTACCATTTCATTAATACATTCAAAAACTAAGTTTGGTTCTTTCATTAAACATANACCAAACATATTTTTTTGAACTTTTTTACTTGGACAACCAAGATTAATATTAATTTCATCGTAACCCATATCTTCAGCTATTTTTGCAACGTTTGAGAGTTCTTTTTTATCTGAACCGCCAACTTGAAGGGCCAAAGGTTTTTCTTCTGGACTAAATGCTAGAATTTTTTTCCGATCGCCGTGAATAGCAGATTTTGTTGCAACCATTTCGGTATACAACATTACATTTTTACTTATTAGTCTTAGAAAAAAGCGATCATGTCTATCAGTGCAATCCATCATTGGAGCTACTGAAACTGTTTTTTTCATAAACAACTTCTTATTCTTTTTATATTATATTGTGAAATGAATTATATTATTATTCTGTCTTTTTTTCAGCTAGTAAAGAAACGTCTTTAGCTTTTTCATCAGTTTGTTTGGTATCTTTTTTTGTTTCGTCATTTAAAGAAACGTCTTTAGCTTTTTCATCAGTTTGTTTGGTATCTTTTTTTGTTTCGTCATTTTCGGCTTCATATCTAGCGATAATTTTCTCTGGCATTCTTCTTGCCCTCTTTGAAGGTAAAATTGCGGTTCCGCTTTTTGAAACTTCCCCTTTATATATTTTGTCAAAATTGTCTTCATCTTCGATTTCCAAATCTTCCAATTCAGTAGGTTGGATTTGTACTTTCCTTAGTTTATTGATTACAGACTCCTCTATAGTTTTTACTGAAATTTTTCCTTCACCTATTTCTCTTAGTGATATCACTGTATTTTTATCGTTATTTTCTGGAACTAACGGTTTATCTCCTGCATTAAGTTGTGATGCTCTTTCCTTAGCCAACAGTACTAAATCATACTGATTATCTACTTTACTTAAGCAATCTTCCACTGTTATTCGTGCCATAAGATGAGCAATAGATAATGAAAAGTGTGGAAAAAATCAAGTTTTATTTTGTAATAACGGTTTATAAGTTTTTTGAAAAATAAGGACGATACCTATTGATATTGCAGTATAAACTGAACATAAAAAAGCAATATTTTCTATTGAATATCCTGAATCAATTAATACTCCAAAAACTGCAGTCGCCAAAGCGGTTGAAAAAACCATAAATGAACCTGTTAAAGCCTTAATAGAACCCAAATGATTTACTCCATAAATTTCAGCCCAGAAAGAAGACATCAAAACATTTGTTAATCCGTTTGAAATACCCATAAATCCCATAAAAACAAAAGCAGAATAAGGATGATCAAAAAAAATCAGTATAACCAAACTTAATAACAATGGAACATTAAGTAGTGGAAAAATTTTTCTACTAGTGAATTTATCTACCAAAAATCCTGAAAGGAATAAAGTAGCTACAGTTAGTAATGAATAAATCATAAATGATTTGGCAATTGCAAATTTTCCCCAATCCTTAGATTCTATAATAAATGTTTGATTAATAACTATACCAGTAATTATAAATGATGATGCTAACATAGCTGGCAAAATTGAATAAAACTTTAAATCTTTTAATACTTCTCTCCTGGTCCAACTTTTGACTGTATCAATATTTTTATTTGTATGATCTCCATTATTATCTTCTCTAGAAAATTTATTTATGTCTTTAATAGCAAGATAAGTAAACATTGGTAAGATTAATAAAATTATAACTGCAATTCCTTGCCATACATTTCTCCAATATAAAAATGACAAAAAGTAAACTATCATTACAGGTAGTAAAAACTCTCCAAGAGACATTCCAATCCATACACAACTCAATGCTTTGCCCCTACTTTGATTAAAATATCTACTAATCCCAACTGATGCAGTATGGGCCATTAACCCTTGGCCTGATAATCTTAAAAAAAATATTCCTAAAACTAAAACAATTATTCCATTAACAAGTGAAAAAAAAAGTACTGCAAAACTTAAAAAAATTACAACTAAAAAAGAATAATTAATTAACTTTAAATCATCAATTTTTTTTCCTAGCCAAATTAGGGCCAAACTGCTGCATAAAGTAGCAATCCCGTAAATAGTGCCAAATTCTCCGTGAGAAATATTTAATTCTTCTCTAATATTTGAATTAAATAGTCCTATAAAAAAACTTTGACCAACACATGAAAAAAAAGTAAAAATGAAACCAAAAATTATTATTTTGAAATTAGATCTAACTATATCTATAATCATATTATGAGTTGTAAAGTTTCCTTTGTTGGTCTTGGTGTAATGGGTTACCCCATGGCCGGATATATATCAAAAGCAGGACACGATGTAACCGTTTATAATAGAACAAAGTCTAAAGCTGAAAAATGGACTAAAGAATACAAAGGCAAAATTGCAAAAACGGCAGAGGAAGCAGCTAAAAATTCTGATTTTGTATTTACGTGCGTAGGTAATGACGATGATTTAAGAGAAGTAGCCATTGGTAAAAAAGGAATTTTTAATACAATAAAAAAGAATTCTATATATATAGATAACACTACAGCATCAGCAAAAGTTGCAAGAGAACTCTATAAAAATGCTAAAGCTCATGGTTTTGGTTTTCTAGATGCGCCCGTTTCAGGAGGTCAAGCCGGAGCAGAAAAAGGCGCGCTAACAGTAATGGTTGGTGGAGATAAAAAAGATTTTGACAAGGCCAAACATGTTATCGATTGTTACAGCAAGAAAGTACAATTACTAGGACCTTCTGGAAGTGGCCAATTAGCAAAAATGGTTAACCAAATTTGTATAGCTGGACTTGTTCAAGGATTATCCGAATCAATAAATTTCGGTTTAAATGCAGGATTGAAAATGGAAAATGTTATTGAAGTTATTTCAAAAGGTGCCGCAC
>JGI26061J44794_1001157_pt1 | contig 10930 bp, 13 predicted proteins | sample MarorgKNORR_S2LV_5_FD_44794 | JGI IMG/M metagenome (IMG submission 44794) | reverse complement strand
CTTGGCAAGCCAAAATTCGATATTGATCAGATAGATAGGCCAGTTCTCGCAGGTCAATTTCTAGTGCAATTAGCGGGTCAATTCTTGATGCAATTCAACAGTATCGGGATAAGTGCAATGAAGACGGTAAGTCCACGTTCCAAAATCGCCGGTACATTCGCCAATCCAAGATTTATTTTAGATGCAACCGGCGCTGTAGCATCCGGCACCGCGGCTATGGCGACAGGAGGATTAACGATTGTTGCGAGCGGCCTGAGAGATCGGTTGTTGGCCCGTCGAAGTAATCCATGTAATGTTATTTATGAACAGGCCCTCGGTGAGAAGAAATTTGACTATGCAGAGCTTATCGCCCCCTAACCAAGCCATGCGCAGTTCAGTTCTGAAATGGTGAGCGGGGAATTAATCTTTCTGTTGGAAGCAGCCTTATTTGGCGCGACCGCTGTCGTGGCTACAAACCTTGATAATCTGTTACTTTCCGTCAGTATTGCCCAGGTCGATGGCATCCGGCGTACCGCGGTAGTTTTTCTCTCGATCCAGGCCCTGGTCATCGCGTTGGCGCTTGGATTATCGCAGCTATTGGAAGGGTTTCCCGGCCATTGGATAGGTTACCTGGGTATCCTGCCAATATCACTGGGTGTGCTTGAGTTGATTCGCAGGATAGAGCATGAGGCTGTGCCCACGACCTTCGGTATCTTTCAGTCGGCGCTGTTGCTGGCTTCCAATAGCGGCGATTCCCTGGCTGTGCTCCTGGTTACTTTTTCTGACCAGGCCGAGAAATTTGATTGGGTGACGGTTATCGGCGCCGGGTTGGCTGCCGTTGCGTTGACCGCAGCAATGATAGTGCTAGGTACGCGGCCGGTCGCCGAGCGGTACCTGGGACCCGTTGCAAGAAAACTTCAGCCCTGGCTAATGATTTTTATTGGTTTAGTCATTTTGTGGGATTCGCCGATTGATGTTCAGTAGGACTAGTGCCTCACCGGCTATCGATGCCATGAGTGCTACTTTTTGGCATTCTTTTTTTGTAACTTTGTCGTCCAACCTGCTCGGTAGTGAGGCCATTTTCCTTGGCTATCCGGGCGTAGGCTGCCTTACGGCGTTTGTTGATGTCGGCAACCAGGTCGGTGATTTCGCCTGGCTGTTTGCCACTTGTTGCGATGTAACCATNTGCTGTTTCTACTACCTGGCCTGCATCTCGCGCATCATTTAAAGGATCGGCCAGCAGGGGACTGGTCCACAAGATCATCAACAGGGCCACACAATGAACAAAAGTTTTCATCTAATCACTCCCTAAAAAATATCTGCTTCGTCTTCGAATAAATCACTGAGTTCGTTGTCGACCTTGATGAGAATTTCGTGCCTGATCTTCACGTTGAGATTGATCTCAATAGGTTTGTCGGGTACTTCTACTCTGATCGTAGGGGTGCAGCCTGCCATGAAGCCGACAAAAATTCCCGCCAATAAAATGTTTTTCACTTGAGCACCTCTTTACTTGCCTTCTCAATTCTCTCTGTGAGTTTACTCTGTGTACGTAAGCTTTTTAACAATATATCAATGTTGTCTTCCAGTGAAATGTTCAGATGTATTTCCCTGCCATTTTCAAAATTCGGATTATTACCTTTTAACTGCGTATTGCTAGTGAGATTGCCATCCTCAGAATACTGGAACGTTGAATCCAGTTGCCGGAACCTGAAATCCTTAAGTACCTCGGTGACAACACCGAGGTAGCTATTACCAGCCATAGCGTCACTGAGCCCTTCGGTTGGNTTGTAGCGAATATAGCCGCCTGGCTCAATCGAAGTCACATTGCCATCTCGTATGGTGACTCTACCCTTGTCGATATGAATGGGGACTGAACCAATGATTTTGCCACCGCTTTGCAGATTCTGTTCTTCGAGATCCAATAGTTCACTTAATTCAAGGTCATGAAGTTCTATCAACAGATAGCCGCTATTATTGAGAAAATTATAGTGGTAAGCAGTACTGGTGGCGTAACCGCCCAGAAGTTCGGTCTTCAATCNTGTACCTGTTAGCCTGGCGACATTGGGACCAATCCTCATATCGAATTCCAGTTCAATTTTCTGAAGCGGTGTGCCGATATCGATGTGTTGCCAATTCATGCGAGCAGGTGTGGTGGTTTGAACGAGCGGCCAACCTTTTAGGNTGGCATTGAAACTTCCCCCAACAAATTGATAGTCATCAACCACCATGGCGATATCATATAGTGATACCGATGATTCGAATGATATTGCTTCGCCCCATGAAAAACTGGTTTCCAACTCGACATGACCAGACAGGATTTCAACGGGAACTGCATACTCTTTATTATCGTTAAGTGGTAGCGCTGAGCCCGAGTATCCAGCCGTTAATTTGCCTTTCCCCGTGATGAGATTGTGGTGAAGCAGTCCGTTGACCGGTTCCAGGTTGAAGATGCGAGCGTCCTCGATGACTGCATTAATTTCGCCCTCTGACAGATGGAGATTAAAGGTTGTATAGAGAAGTTTATTGTCACCTTCCGTAATAGTGAGGTCCACTGCAGTCTGCAGCGCGATGTACTCACCAGAGGGTTCAATATGTGTATCCGACAGGGAGGCGGTCACGTCGATATTGTCGATCTGCGCGGTTATGTGTATTTGTTCCCCGGTACAACTGACTGACAGAACCGCATCCAATTGGCAGGGTTGATGGGCGCCGATGATTATCGAGGCCTCGCCTACCCGGGGATGCACGACAGCGATCACCACAGGTTCATCCAGCGAAACTTCCATCCTGCCGCTGTGTAGGTTGATGCGTGCGGCCAGTGGATTTTGGCTCGAGAGCAGACTGTCACCGAAGCTGGCCTGAAAGCTTGCATCGGCCTGAATTTCAATGTTCCCTTCAAAACCTTGCCAGATAACCGCAGGGTCAATGAGCGCATCTAGCGGTAATGTTCCGTGGCTTTCGATACTTAGCTTCTTAACACTCAGTATCGCCTTTGATGCTTCATGAATCGGCAACCGCTGTTCGCCATCAGTCGACAGGAACATCGATCGGCTTTCTATCTCCAGTTTGTCCGATGGCGACACCGAAAGCTCGATGCTCGCCAGAACATCTTTCTGGATGAACCCGAACGATTCGATGTGTAGTTTGCGCCCACGCCATTCAACTGACCCCGTATTATCTGGGCCGTCAAATGTGACTTTGACGCCATCTGAATTTCGAATCCATCGGACTGCGCCGCCGATACAGGTTTCCCAGCAAAGTTGCAGCTTCGTGATTTGTCCGCTTGCAGGCAGGAAGGCTATATTTTCATCGACAAGCTTGATGACCTGTTGCCAACTGGGCGCAGCAGATTTTTCATTGGGTACAGGCCTTCGAGTGACCACCAGGGACGCAATCTCGACAGAGTAAATACCCAGTGAAGAAGGCAGAATGGCGATGTTTTTAGCAAGAAGATCGAGCGATTCAGTTTCAAGTATCACCTGGTGGATTGGATAGGGCCATCCGCGAAAATCGCCCATCTCCAGCACCTTCAGGTGGATGTCAGTTTGAGCCAACAGATTACGTACCAGAGAGTCTGCGATCTTCCCGCTTAACAACACTAGCCCGNCGCAGATCGCCAGCAAACCGATGAGTAGGTAAATCACAGGACCAATGCGAAAATTGCTGAACATTCAGGCTTTAAAATTCACGATATCAATCAGTTGTTCAATAATTGCCGCGCGCAGGTGAGGCCATGGAGGATAATTTTTCATCGCAGAAACGGTGACTGATCTAGCTGGTCATCCTACTCGACTGCATCTGATAAGGGTATGGAGTTACTTAATTGAACATATTTTGATCGGGTCGGTAAACTGTGTGCGGGACGGGATAATCAAATGGTACCGAAAAGGTGGGTCCCTGGATGGAATTGCCGCTGTGGTTACCCGATGAGGTGAGCGCAATGAACAAGATCAATGCAGGCAAAGCCATGTTATCTGGCCTGACACACATGCCACTTGCTGAGATCATTCAGTCTACATTGGACTGGTACAAGGATGAACCAGAACGCGACTGGCCTGCTGGAATGTCTGAACGCAAAGAGCGGCAACTTCTTGAGGCCTGGAGGGCTGGTTCATGAGCCTCTCGGCACGCGCAAAACTAAAAATGCAATCAGGGGTACGGTGACAGGGAAAGACAGAATCATCACCGCGGAACCCAACCAGAAAATCGTTCGCTCGAACAGGCTGGCAGGTACGGGCGGCAGGGAATGCGGCTCGAAATAGACCCCAGAGTAGAGATGTTTATAGTCGCTGAACCGTTCCTGCATTGCCGCAATCCAGGCCCTGACTCGGTCCAACCGTGGATCTTGCTGAAGTGCCTGAATCGGAGGTACCGGAATGCTGCAGTGACATTGAATAATCCCAAATAGTAGGAGATCGATTGTGTCGGGCGATTCTCCGCCTAGAAACGGGCCGTCACAGTGTGTCAGTTTCTCTTCCCAGAAAAGAAACTGGTCACCGAAGTTTTCCGGGTCAGGGTTTTTGGCAGTCAAAACGCTAAAGCGGATCAGCAGGAAAAAATACAGAGTCGCAAAACTCCGCAGGAAATTGTTACGCAGCCGAAGCATCGCTGAGGCATTTGGATCGCCCGCAAGACTGAACCCATAGAAAAAACGAAATGCGCTATCGGGTCGATGCAGGACTCCACGCCAGGCGCCGTTGACCGCATGCAGGTCTTCCGCAGAAACTGTCTCGTAACCTATCCGCTGCAGAATGTCAGCAGATTCAAGCTGCCAGGGTTCCCCATCCACGCTCGCAGCAGGCATCATCACACCCCATTTTGCAAAGACAGCTAGAGGCGGCGCTGTGCAAAGTGAATGTGAAATGCTTTTGTCATGAACACCAAGCAACACTGCCTGCACCCAGGGTGAGTGATCCTGACCGTAAAGTTGGAGACTAGGCAATGGTTGGCTTCATCACAGTTAGCGGCCAATTAAACCCTTTTTGTAACACTTCAGGCAATATCCCGGGCTCAATGACCAATAATCTTCGCTTATCCCTCGACGATCACCCGCTAACCCCTTATAGTGCGCCCCCGTGGAAATCCCCACCTAAACCCCTCCAGACTCCAGGCCGGTATAACTTGATTACAACAGCTAACATCACCATGCAATTTGGCGGCAAGCCCTTGTTTGAAAACATTTCAGTCAAATTCACTGAAGGCAACCGATATGGCCTTATTGGCGCTAATGGTTGCGGGAAATCGACCTTCATGAAAATTTTGTCGGGCGATCTCAAACCCACATCCGGCAACGTCTCGATAAACGAGCACCTCAGAGTTGGGGAGCTGAGTCAGGATCAGTTTGCGTTCGATGCGTACAGCGTGGTCGACACCGTTATTTTAGGCGATAAAAAGCTGGCGAAGATCAAACAGGAAAGGTACCGAATCTACGGGCTCGCTGAAATGTCAGAGGAAGACGGCATCAAGGTCGCGGATCTCGAAGTTCAATTTGCTGAACTGGACGGCTACACGGCCGAAAGCCGCGCCTGCGAGATTCTCTCGGGCGCTGGAATCGATGAGTCCTTACATTTCGGACCCATGAGTGAAGTCGCACCTGGCTGGAAATTGCGGGTATTGTTGGCGCAGGCACTTTTCTCTGACCCGGACATATTGCTGCTCGACGAGCCGACCAATAATCTGGATATTCATACCATTCGCTGGCTCGAGGCTATGTTGAACGAGCGAAAAAGCACGATGGTCATTATTTCTCACGACCGCCATTTTCTGAATGCAGTTTGCACCCACATGGCAGACATCGACTTTGGCACTTTGAAAGTTTATCCGGGCAACTATGATGATTTTATGATTGCCTCGACCCAGGCACGTGAGCGAATGCAGTCACAGAATGAGAAAAAGAAAGCGCAGATTCTTGAACTGAAACACTTCGTCAGTCGATTTTCAGCCAATGCATCCAAGGCGAAACAGGCGACATCTCGAGCACGTCAGATTGAAAAAATAGAACTGGACGAAATCAAGCCTTCAAGCAGGGTCAGCCCTTACATCCGATTCAATCAGGCATCGAAACTACACAGATTGGCATTGACCCTGGAAGATGTCGGTCACAGTTTCGAAGATGAGAAGCTGTTTAACGGGGGTAGCATGATTGTAGAGGCTGGTACCAGGCTCGCTATCATCGGTGAAAATGGGGTCGGCAAGTCGACTTTACTGAAGTGCCTGATGAGTGATCTTGAAGTACAGTCCGGCACCATTAAATGGGCTGAAAATGCACAGCTTGGTTATTGTCCGCAGGATAGCAATGCTGAATTTGAGCAGAAAATCAGCTTGTTTGACTGGATGAGCCAATGGCGCAAACCCGGTCACGATGATCAGATCGTTCGTGCGACGCTGGGTAGACTCCTGTTTTCTACAGAGGATTTCGACAAACCAGTCCAGGTTTGTTCCGGCGGCGAGAAAAACCGGCTGCTTTTCGGAAAATTGATCATGTCGGAACCCAACGTCATGCTGTTGGATGAACCGACCAATCACCTGGATATGGAAGCCATCGAGGCGTTAAACCTGGCACTTGAGCACTATGAGGGCACGTTGATATTCGTCAGCCATGATAGAGAATTTGTATCATCCCTGGCGACCAGGATTGTTGAGATCAAGGATCAGCGGCTCAATGACTTTCATGGCACCTATGACGAATATCTTCGAGACCAGCAGGCTGACAAAAAAGTTGTGGCCTACTAATTCTGTAGTGACACCCGCCGTTCCTATCCACTACCCAGCAATACATGGGGTCGGGGCAAAGTGCCGCGTCATCATAGGGGGCCGGCGCTTACCTCCTTGATTTGGCTTTCGTAACACACTGGACACATACCGTGGCTGAACTGATGATAGTCCATATGCCTGGCTGCATACATATCGATGGTCAGCCACTGATGCTTGTCATCTTTAATGCTTTTACAGTACGAACAGATGGTTACGAATCCGCTTAGTGTTTTTGTTAGCCCTCTTCCAGGCTATTTCGTGATTCGATCAATTCGGTAATGTCGACGCTGGTGATCATGATTTGACGGACTTCGTTGTCTTCATCGAAAATCGGGGCATGTGCATTGCGGCCTCAACGGTAGCTTCCATCTTTTTTCAGATGTTTGGTTTCGTTCACAACGGGTTCTTTGGTCGCTACGCAGCGTTTGTAAACTTCGATCGATTGCTTGCGTTGGGCAATTCTGGTGGTATCGAATCCTTCAAAGTTATCCACTTTCATCCCGGTATATACATCGTTCGATATGCCGAAGAATGTTTCCGCAGCCAGATTCAGCATCGCGAAGCTGAAATGCTTACCTCGCTCCACATCAAGGATGATGATAGGTTCACCGATTGAATCGAACAGAGTTTTTAGTTCAATGTTTGAGATCACTAAAGCACCGGTGTTTCTGTCTATTTTTTCTACTATACAATCAATAGGAAATTGAACAACAGGTCCTCGGGGGTCCACCCTTTCATAGGCAAGGGTCTTTATTCGCTAAAGAAATGTGACTCGCGATGACTGAAATGCCCCTCTCTCGCCGTATTACTACAGCGAACAGTGCAATCGATCAGAAATCTGGTTTGGTCAATGCTTCGTACACTACGAAGCCCGACACACCAAGTGACTCAACCCATCCTGACGCGACGAAATCTATGTCACCATCGTTATCGAGGTCAATTGGTGTATACGAATGTGGCAGCTCGTCCAAGAACCCAGGCCCAATCCTCGTAAAGACACCCATGCCATCGTTGGCATAGAAGTCGACTACTGACGTTGAGGACTGACCGATGACATTTAGAATTTCGCTCAGTCCATCACCGTTTAAATCAGCCTCGACAATGTGCGGGTTGGTCGTCTCCCCGGCCGGTGACGGCAACCTTGTTGTCGTTTCGTCGCCAAACGACCCATCTCCGGCACTCATAAGGATTTGTAGCTGATGGTCCCAGGGCTCCGCACTCGTGTCTGTATTGACAAGTACTAAGTCATCAAGTCCATCGCCATCGAGATCAGAAACCAGGGCGCCCTCGATAAATGGCCAAATCGGGTCAGGTAGGCTAACAGGCGATTGCACATTGAACCGGCCTGTACCGTCATTGATAGCTACATAGTGCTTTGCCGGTACATTGCCGGCAATAAATAAATCGAGATCACCGTCGCCGTCGGCGTCTAAAAGTTCAATCCAAAGATCACCTGTGACTGGAGCGACCAGTCCCCAATAGTCCCACATGGGAATCAAATCCGCGCCTAACGTAAAGTTCCCGGTTCCATCGTTAACGTAAACGACGATACCCACGGGCGGCCAGTTGTTTACATTGACCAATATGTCGACATCACTATCTCCGTCGATATCTCCTACAGCTCCGCCGTGGCTGTAATAGTCATTAAGTCCGGGAATATTGACTGACTTATCNTCATAATTTCCGTCTACATTTGACAGTAGCAACACGTCGGGCTCGTGCCAGTCGGCACCTGGATCGCTCGTCGGAAGTTCGAGTCCGTGGTTAAGAAGGAAAATGTCAGCAAGACCGTCCCCATTGAAATCCGCAGTGATGATGTGGCGAGTGAACTCTGTGGCTGGTATTTGACCGACAATCAAACTGCTAGTCACCTCGGTCAATGTCGCATCACCGGCTTGAGCGAAAATTCGAATCGGACGCGCATTTCGAACGCCGTCTGCACTGTCATATCCGGGGAAAGTCGCGATCACGTCATCCAATCCATCCCCGGTCAGATCAGCAATTGCCCACTGCAAGACCCGATCGTCATTTATGTTGAAAAGTCCGCTGTCGGACGGCCCTCCAGTTTCATCTTCAAAAAGCAAAGTCGGATTTTCAAACCACATTGCGGCAGTAGGTGGTGGAGGTGGGTCGGGCGCTGGCGTAACGGGGGCGTCGCTTCCGCCTCCACCGCATCCTAGAAATGCAGCCGTGATTCCCAATAACGTAATCCGACGAAGTCCCGTGATGGTCATTGTCTTGCCTCCCCGATTCATGTCGTTTTTCTTGCGGGTCTAGCAATTGAAAGACTACCACTAAAGATAATAAATGTTAGCCTTGTCTAATATGAAATGAGTCTGAAGCAGGTCCGTGTTTCCAATATGAAATGAGTCTGAAGAAAAATCAGGATTTGTCCATGATGGGGGATGAAAACCATCATGAAGCTCGAAGAATTAGTATCGATAAGTCAGTTGAGTGCATTCCTCTCAGGTACCCAGGCTGTAGCCTTTTCTGTTCTCAGTGACAAAGACACGTGTTATCGCTGGGTCCAGACAGAGCTCGTCAAATTCCACTATTTGAACCTCTCAAAACAAGACAGAGGTGTTGTGATTCAGTACCTGATGAAGGTTGCTGGTTATTCTCGCCAGCAGATCACTCGGCTGATTAGTCAATATCGGAAAACAGGGTCGATGAAAAAGGAAAAGAACGCAAAATTTACACTTACAAAAACATGATGACGCCATACGATAAACTAAGCTCTCTTCCTAATGCTGCGAAATATTTGAAACCAGGTGTCACCTTTGAAATACTCAATAAAATCGCTCACAAGGTCAGTGATAACCAGGCGGCGGATCAGTTACTAAGGGCCCGTCAAAAACTCTTTAAAACCATCAATGGACAGAACCTGAAGACAGGGTAATACAACCTCCTTCAGACTCATTTATAATTGGAAAATACTACCACTTGTCTTTGGTCTTTTTCTGATATGAAAATGAGATTCAAGGTCCACTGTTTTCACGGGCTAATTGAGGCGTCTTACCCTGGTGGAAGCACCGCCTTTATTGCGAAGGGAATAGCCTCCCATACGGAATTTCGAGATGGTGACCGGGTCTCCGGGTTCAGCTTTAAACCACTTTGGGGATGATTGGACCCAGACCTGGCCATTGTCCAGCTCAAATACATATTCGCCCCTGGCTCGCCGGGTCACCTTTACCAGCTGCGCCGCGATACTCTCGGGACGCTTCTTGGTTCGTTCTGGCTTCAGTTGTTCTTTACCAAACTCTTGATTTTCTTCGATTTCTTCCCGTTGGATAGGTTCTTTAGACGTCCTGGCTGCCTCATTTCCTGAGCCGGGTAGCGGCTTTTCCTTAAGCGCAGGCTTGTCCTGTTCAACGCTTTCTTCCCGGACATTCTCAGGTAAGAACAACGCGTCATAACAATCAAGTCGTAACCCGGCATTGGTTAACAGTATGCAGCGGCTGACATCCGCCGCGGAAAATGCAGTCAGCGCAATTGTTACAGCGAGGATTGCTAGTAGGCTTTTAATTCTCAACACTTATATCCTTACAGCTCTTATAACAAAATGCTCTTATGACAATTGAGACATTATCTTGAGTGGCAACATGATCTTTTTCTGATTTCGTAGTAATGTGGAGGCATCATTAATGATCTACTGTTAAATATGATGTGCAACTCTCGAGTTTTGTTTTTGGTTTTCTGTTTAGTCGGCTGCGCCTCCGGTACTGATAAGACAGTGCAGCATACAGGAAGCACTAGCCAGGCAGATGTTCCGAAACATGAAACTAAGCAGGAACTAAAGTTACATAATAAGAATGTGAAGTCAAAAAAAGATAAGGTGGTTTGCAGCTATGTAAGAGAAACAGGTTCCCACTTTAAAAAGCGGACCTGCAAAACCGTCGCACAAATAGAAACAGAACGTGAACAAGCACTCAGGGAACATGGCGGTGCATTGCTGGGGGGTATGTCAAGTACAACGGAATAACGTCGTGCTGCCAGGTCATGATCTGATCTTCTGTGATCCAGCCCAATTGAGTTTCAACCACTCAGGCTTTCCAAATTAGATCGCCCAACCATAATGGGGTCGGTGCAATTCCTTTCCACATCAGTTATAACCGTAATAAATATCCAGTGAGACCACCATGCCGAAGTACCTTCGTAGTGCGATGTTTTCTACATTCCTGTTAGTCCTAACTGTGTC
>JGI26061J44794_1001152_pt1 | contig 10956 bp, 10 predicted proteins | sample MarorgKNORR_S2LV_5_FD_44794 | JGI IMG/M metagenome (IMG submission 44794) | reverse complement strand
AATTTGTTGATCAGCTGAAGTTGCTTGATAAGGTCTTTCTACCTTACTTTTTCTTACAAAGTGGTCATCATTCAGGTATCGCTTGTTAACCGTCCACATATCAGCCATAACTAAAACACCAACAATTAGAATAACATATTTCGATTTTAATTTATTTTTCAGGAACATCCAAAGTGCACCAAAAGTTAATGCAATAAAAATGAACGAACGCCAAGCATCAGCACTTAACAATCCTTCTCTGTCTGATTGCAAAGCATTAATTGGCCAACCATTTTTCTCCAAATTTTCATCTTGTCCGCCAACAAAATCAAAGAATAAAGATGGCATTAATGCAAATAAAATCGTTAAACCACCCACAATATAGAATGCTAATTGTAATGGTTTTTTCTTTTCATTCTCAGATTTATCAGTAGTTAAAAATTTATTAAGTGCCACAAAACCTAAAAGCGGTAAAGTGAATTCTGCAATTACCAATATCATGGATACTGCTCGGAACTTATTATATCCAGGAAAATAATCTAAAAATAAATCGGTTAGTGGCATAAAGTTTTTTCCCCAAGCAAGCATTATAGATAGAATGGTAGCTAGTAAAAGCCAAATTCGCATTTCTGCTTTCACAAACAATAATCCTAAAACAAATAAAAATATCACTATTGAACCCGCATAAGTTGGCCCAGAGGTAAATGGTTGAGCACCCCAATAAAGGGGTAATTGTTTTATCAGTTGTTTTGCATTGGGCGCTCTTTTTATTGCTTGATAGGTTTCAGAATCAGTAGTTAACGCTCCTTGTGAAGCTCCTCCATGAAAATTTGGAATTAGGAGTGTAAATGTTTCAGCCACACCATAACTCCATGATGTTGCATAATCCTTATCTAGTCCTGAAGTTTTATTATCCAAATTATCCGTTAATTCTGATTTTCCTCTGGTACTATCTTTTCCATATTCCATTGTTGTGGATAATCTGGTCAAAGATGTTCCTGAGGCTAATAAACCTGCAAATAAAAGTATCCCTGAACGCTTTGCAAAATCAACTAAATTTTTTGCTTTAATATCCTTTACTAATTGAACAATACCAATTAATAATAACATTAATATTAAATAATAGGTAATCTGTAAATGATTACAATAAAGCTGTAAAGCTACTGTCAATGCAGTTAAAACTCCACCCAAAAACATCTTTCCTCTGTAAGTATAAAGCACAGCAGCCACTACCATTGGCATATAAGCAATAGCGTGTGCTTTGGTCATATGCCCTGCCTGAATAATAATAAAAAAGTAGGAGGAAAAAGCAAAGGCAATTGCTCCCACCACAGCTAATCTGTAATCTACTTTTAAGGATAAAAGCAAAATATAAAAACCTAATAAGTATAAAAACAACATATTGGCTGGTCTTGGTAAGCCTAACATTAAGGCTTTATCAATATACTGAATTAAGTTTGCTTTGTATTTTGTAGAAATCTGATAAGCAGGCATACCGGAGAACATTGAGTTTGTCCAGAGTGCTTCTTCCCCTGTTGTTTCACGAAAATCAACTACTTCCTTACTCATGCCTTTCCAATTTTTAATATCAGGCATATCTAAACGCTTACCTTCTAAAANGGGGGAAAAATAAGCAAAAGAAATACCCACAAACAATAACATTACGATCAGATGAGGGCTTAGTTTTTTAAAGTTTATCATAAGAGTTTTTTATTCATCAACTTCCTCAAAATCAACATAATCTCCTACTTCATCCGATTTTGTTTGTGTTGAAGGTTTTGTTTTTTCAAGCGTTACTTTTCCTTCTTCTTGTGTTGGGTTTTGCGGGTTTTGATGTTGCTGACCATATTGCTGCTGAAAACGATCTTGCATTTTATTAGCAAAACGTTTCAGTAAAATTGGTGCAAATATTCTAGCTAAAATTTTTAACAAATAAGAAATTAAGAAAAACCAAAACAGAAATTTTACTAAGCCTACTAACATATTATTTACTTAAATATAAGTTTCGTTCAGAATATACTTTGGTAAAGTAATCATCCTTTAAATCATCAATAAAATAAATTGCCTCTCCTGTCGATTTCATTTCTGGTCCTAATTCTTTATTCACATTAGGGAATTTATCAAACGAGAATACAGGAACCTTTATTGCATATCCTTTTTTAGTAGGATTAAAATCAAAGTCAGTTACTTTATTTGCTCCTATCATTACTTTAGTAGCATAATTTATATAAGGTTCATCATAAGCCTTAGCAATAAATGGCACAGTTCTTGATGCTCTAGGGTTTGCCTCAATTACATAGACTACTTCATCCTTAATGGCAAACTGGATATTGATCAAGCCTACTGTTTCCAAGGCAACTGCAATTTTATTCGTGATATCAATCATTTGCTGACGTACATTATCACTCAAATCGAAAGTGGGTAATACAGCATAGGAATCACCAGAATGTATACCACAAGGCTCAATATGTTCCATCATTCCAATAATATAGACATCTTTTCCATCACAAATTGCATCTGCTTCTGCCTCAATGGCTTTGTCTAGATAATGGTCTAAAAGCACTTGATTTCCTGGCATATCTTTCAGAAGGTCAACAATATGATGCTCCAATTCTTCTTCATTAATTACAATCTTCATCCCTTGACCACCTAGTACATAAGAAGGACGAACTAAAATTGGGAAGTTTAAAGTTTTAGAAATCTCAATGGCATCTTCAGCAGTTTCAGCAACTGCAAATTCAGGATAAGGAATATTGTGTTCTTTAAGTAGTTCTGAGAACTTTCCTCTATCTTCAGCAACATCCAATGCATTATAAGAGGTTCCCATAATTTTAATACCGTAACGCTCTAATTTTTCAGCCAATTTAAGTGCTGTCTGTCCTCCTAACTGAACGATAACCCCTTCAGGCTTCTCATGGCGAATAATGTCATAAATATGTTCCCAAAAAACAGGCTCAAAATAAAGTTTATCAGCTGTATCAAAATCAGTAGAAACTGTTTCAGGATTACAATTAATCATAATGGTTTCATAACCACATTCTTTTGCTGCTAAAACTCCATGCACACAGGAGTAATCAAACTCAATTCCTTGACCAATTCTATTCGGTCCTGAACCTAAAANAATAATTTTTTTCTTATCGCTTACCTCACTTTCATTTTCAGCAAACTGCTTACCATCAACCTCTTTGGGCATCTCAAAAGTAGAATAATAATAAGGAGTTTCTGCTTTAAACTCTGCCGCACAAGTATCTACTAACTTGTATACACGCTTAATATTTTCAGCATTTCTTTTATTATAAACCGCACTTTCCAAACATCTTACCAAATGGGCTATTTGCCTATCAGCATATCCTTTCATCTTTGCTTCCAAAAGCAAATCAGTTGGGATAGTATCAATCGTATAGTTCTCAATCTCTTTTTCCATGACCACCATCTCTTCAATTTGATGCAAAAACCAAAAATCTATCTTAGTTATCTCATGTATCTTATTTGTAGGAATACCAATTCGCATGGCATCATACACTTTGAAAATTCTATCCCCACTTGCGTGTTTTAATGCATACAAGATTTTGTCTTGATCCGTTTCTCCTTTACCATCAGCCCCTAATCCATTGCGTCNAATCTCTAAGGATTGACAGGCTTTTTGAAGTGCTTCTTGGAATGAACGCCCAATAGACATTACCTCACCTACTGATTTCATTTGTAAGCCTAACTCAGTGTTCGAACCTTTAAATTTATCAAAGTTCCATCTAGGAATTTTCACCACTACATAATCCAAAGTTGGCTCAAAAAAGGCAGAAGTTGATTTTGTAATTTGATTATCCAATTCATCCAAAGTATAACCAATAGCTAATTTACTCGCAATTTTTGCAATAGGATAGCCTGTTGCCTTGGAGGCCAAAGCTGATGAACGAGAAACCCTAGGGTTAATCTCAATCGCAATAATCTCTTCCGTTCTTTCAGGATTAACAGCAAACTGCACATTACACCCTCCTGCAAAATCACCAATAGAACGCATCATTTTAATCGCCATATCGCGCATTCTTTGGTAAGTAGTATCTGCCAAAGTCATTGCTGGGGCAATCGTAATTGAATCTCCTGTATGGATTCCCATTGGGTCCAAATTCTCAATATTACAGATGATGATTACATTATCATTATCATCACGTAAAAGCTCTAATTCATACTCTTTCCAACCTAGTACTGCTTTATCAATCAATACCTCATGAATTGGTGAAGCATGTAATCCTTTGGATAATAAATCTTCAAATTCTTCTTTAGTATGTACAAATGCAGCTCCACTTCCACCCAATGTAAATGAAGGACGGATTACCAATGGAAACCCTAATTCTTGTGCTACTTCTTTTCCTTCTAAAAATGAGGTCGCAATACGAGCAGGCGCAACAGGAATATCAATCTTCTCCATTAACTTACGGAACTGTTCCCTATCCTCAGTTATATGGATAGCAGCAATATTAACCCCAATAATATCAACCCCATATTTTTCCCAAATTCCTTTTTCATCTACTTCAATACAAAGGTTCAAGGCAGTTTGCCCTCCCATTGTTGGCAAAACAGCATCAATATTTCTTTCTTCTAATATCTCAATGATGGATGCAGTAGTAAGCGGTTTTAAGTAAATATGGTCAGCAACTACTTTATCGGTCATAATAGTTGCAGGATTAGAATTGATTAATGAAACCTCAATTCCTTCCTCACGCAATGATCTTGCTGCTTGCGAACCTGAGTAATCAAACTCACATGCTTGCCCAATTACAATGGGTCCACTTCCTATAATTAGTACTGATTTTAATTTATTGTTTTTTGGCATCTTTTTTTTGACTGAGGCGAATTTACATTATTTGATTATTAGCACTTTCATTTGATTAACGAAACTTTCAACATCTTATTAAGACGAAAAACCTCAAAAAAAAGGTGTTGTTTAAAAAACAACACCTATCATATAGTAGTTAATAGTCATTTATTTATGACCCATTTCGTCAGAAACCGTTAATCGCTTTCTTCCTTTTGCTCTTCTTCTAGAGATTATTTTTTGTCCATCTTTTGAGGACATACGCTCCATAAAACCGTGTTTATTTTTACGCTTTTTATTGGAGGGTTGAAATGTTCTTTTTGGCATGACTTTATTTCTTTATTATTTCCGGCTGCAAATTTAGTTTTTTTTTCTTTAAAAACAAGAAATGATTTGGATTTAAAATCTATTTTTGACCCATGGAGTGGATGAAGAAATTAAAAGAAAAATGGCTTATAAAATCTAACTTTCAGCTTATAATTATTTTAGTGGTTTTTTCCATAACTGGCTCATTGGCCCTGTGGGTTGCAAAACCTCTTTTAAACCTAGTTGGAGCAAATGCTGACACTTTAAGTTTATGGATTTATATTCCAATCCGTATTGCTATTATTTTTCCTACTTATCAAGTTTTAATTGTAGTAGTTGGAGCTCTTTTTGGNCAGTTTGAATTTTTCTGGAATTTTGAAAAGAAAATGCTTGCTCATATGGGTTTTAAGCAATTTAAGGATAAAAAATAATTTGCTTTGCTTATTTTTGGCAGCTTTTAACGAAAACAGATGAAATTTATAATATCACTTGCCACTCGCATTATCCCACGACATTATCTGCAGCATGTAAGTCATTTCTTTTTGCAAATAATTTCTCTTTTTTTAAGAGGAAATAAATTTGAAGACCCTATAAACGGAAAAACATACAGAAAATTATTGCCTTACGGAAGATTAAAATCAAGAGAAAATGCATTAGCTCCTGATAGCATGAGTTTGGAAAGACATAGATTGATGTGGCTTTACATGAAAAAGAAAACTAACTTTTTTACCGATAATTTGAAGTTTTTACACATTGCTCCTGAATATTGTTTTATCAAACTTTTTAAAGGAATGAAGAACTTAGATTATACTACTGGAGATTTAATTTCACCTTGGGCAGATGTAAAAATGGATGTGCATGATATCCCCTTTGATGAAAATACTTTTGATGTAGTGATTTGTAATCATGTGTTGGAACATGTGGAGAATTCTCACAAGGTTATGTGTGAATTTTATAGGGTTATGAAGCCAGGTGGTTGGGGAATTTTTCAAGTGCCAATTGACAAAAATAACTCAAAAACAAAGGAAGATAAAAGCGTAACCGACCCAAAGGAAAGGGAGAGGTTATATTGGCAAGATGATCATTTAAGATTGTTCGGATTGGATTATGGAAAAAAATTGGCAGCAGCTGGTTTTAAAGTTACTGAGAGTGATTTTATCAATGAGTTAAGTCCTGAGTTAGTGGAACGCTATGCCCTGCCAAAAGGAGAAATTGTTTATTTCTGTGAGAAGGAGTAAATGAAAACCTTCCTCACTTCCCTGCTACTGATTTGCTTTATAAATCAAATAATTGCCCAGAATTTAAGTAATTTATCTTTCGGAACGGATTCAACTTTTGAAGTAGTAAGTTGGAATATTGAATGGTTCCCAAAAAATGGACAAACTACTGCCGATTCAGTAAAAACAATCATACAAAGTTTGGCTGCTGATGTATATGCCTTGCAAGAGATTGACGATACTACCCTTTTAAAACAAGTGGTGAGTACTATTCCTGGGTATGAATGCTATTTTAAAAGCGATTGGTTTGCAGGATTGGCTTATGTGTACAACACCAATACTGTACAGATAAATGCACAATATGAAATTTATACTACTCAGCCCTATTGGAATGCTTTCCCAAGATCACCGCAAGTATTGGAACTCACCTTTATGAATAAAGATTATGTAATAATTGACAACCACCTGAAATGTTGTGGAGATGGAATTATAGATCCTAACGACGCTTCTGATGAAGAAAACAGAAGGTTAATGGCTGTAAATTTACTAAAAACTTATACGGATAGTATGTTTCCTAATGACAGAGTAATTGTTGTTGGCGACTGGAATGATATATTGACTGACCCTGCGGCTAACAATGTTTTCAATTCCTTATTAAACGCTCCTGATTATTGGTTTGTTGATTTCCCAATTGCTCTTGGCAATTCTGCTAATTTTTCTTATCCTACTTGGCCTTCACACTTGGACCATATCCTAATTTCAGATGAATTATTTGCTGACTTTTCTAAGCCTAATTCAATGGTTGCCTGCATAAGGGTTGATGATTATATGAGCAGTTGGAGTGCTTATGATAATAACATTTCGGACCATAGGCCTGTAGGCTTAAAATTGGAAGTGGATTCCGTAATTATTTCATCTATTATTGAAAAAAATACTGAAGACAAAACGCTTCTTAGAATAGTGGATGTATTGGGCAGGGAAGTTCAACCAACAAGCAATACTCCCCTATTCTATATTTATGAAAATGGCAAAGTAGAGAAAAAGATCATTTTTGAGTAAAAAGGTTGTTTTGTTGTCTCCAAATGCCAAAAAAGTTATAGAGAAATTATTTTCTCTCTCTAGTATAATTTTTTGATTTTTTATATTACTCTAGTAAAATAATAGCGTCTCTAAATGCTAAAAACATATAGTAAAATGGTATATTATGCTGATTTACTAGATATAATAATCGCTAACAAAACATGCATTTTCGGGGGCGAGCAGCATTAACTATATATAGGGTGAGCAAGAGCATCTCGAGAGCAAAAATACTTAACTATGGTGCAGAAATTACCAGCCCTAAGCCGAAAGCAATTGGCCCCATAATAATAATGTATTACCCAGCAATAAATACGCTTAACAATAGGACATATTTTTCTTTCAACTGTTTGTATAAAGGCAACTATTGGGTGTTATTTTATAACTGTTGACGAAAGTGATGCAACGCCCTTATCCTAGTAAATTAATAAAACACATTTAGCACAGGGGTTTTTGAGATATCTCACACAGGGTTCGACATGACACTTGAATAATGTGTTAATTTGGTGATTTGATAATTAGCACATCAACTCATCATCAAATTAGTTTTAATAGGAAATATAAATCACCTTTTTAGTTTCAAAAAACTCTTCTGTAAAGAAGTCAACTATCTCGTATTTAGTATGCGATATTCCTCTTAGTTCTTCTGACAAATCACCCCCTTTTAAGTAGAGTATTCCATTCTTTAAGGTGTTATTGTGCTTTTTGTTGAACTTACCTTTTACCCACTTTTTAAAGTCTGTCATATTGGTAACGGCACGGCTCACCACAAAATCAAAAGTTTCTTTTATGTTTTCGGCTCTTTCGTGCAGAGTACGCACATTGGTTAAGCCAATAGCACTACTTACTTCATTCACTACTTTTATCTTTTTACCTATACTGTCTACAAGCAGGAAATCAACTTCAGGAAAAAGAATAGCCAAAGGAATACCAGGAAAACCACCTCCTGTACCAATGTCTAGTATTGTTGTTCCTTTTTCAAACTGAATAATTTTCGCAATAGCCAAGGAGTGTAGCACATGACTGAGGTATAATTCGTCTATACTTTTTCTGGAAATCACATTGATTTGTGCATTCCAATGCTCGTAAAGGTTTTGTAAATTAGAAAATTGCTGAACTTGTTTTTGGCTTAAATCAGGAAAATACTTGCNTATTATTTGCATTTAAAACTTCCNTTTATGCCCTGACATAATTTTAAAGAGTTGTTCACGACTTCTGTGCAGTTGTGCCTTTACTGTCCCTAGTGGAATATCTAATTCTGTTGCTATTTCATCATAAGTAAACTCCTTAAAATATCTAAGCTTTACAAGGGTTCTATAGTTTGGTTTTAGCTGCTCAACTATCTGTCTTAGTATTTGGATTCTCTGCTTTTTTACCATCAATTGCTCAGGATTTGGTGAATCGGAAGGAAGGTCAAAACTTTGTTTTTCCCCTTTATCGTTCACCATGAGTTTATCAATCGAAATGGTAGGCAATTTTCGTTTTCTTAAATAGTCGATACAATTATTTTTGGCAATGGTAAACAGCCAAGTGCTAAATACATAATTAGGAACATAAAGGTGGAGTTTTTTAAAAGCCTTGCCAAGGGCTTCAATGGTCAAATCTTTAGCAATATCCTCATTCCCAACTTTTTCGAAAAGCATAAAATAAAGAGGATCCCGGTAAAGCCGCATTAGTTCATTATACGCCCGAGTATCACCTGTATCAAGTGCACGATTTATTAGCAGTAAATCTCGTTTACCTTTTTCTGAAAGTTCTTTATTCATTACCAGCTTGTTGGTTTTTTAAACGAGTTCAATAATACAAAAATTCCTTGTATAACAATATGCAGGATTTCCAGTAGTGGATACCAAATAAGTAAATCGGATNATTTTAGCTTTTTCATTAGTGGCAAATAGAGAGCATAAAACATTAAAGTTCTAAAAATAAATAGAGGCAAAACAACTAGCAATGTACTTTCAAAAAAGATTAATATGGTAAATGACAACCAAAACAAAAGTTGTGAAAGAGGCCAAACCCCTAGTAAAAACTTGAAAATAAATTTGTATTTCTCTGAGGTAGTAATATGCCTTCTTCTCTGAAAAATCCACTCTTTCCAGCTTTGTTTTGTTTCGGAGATTGTATGACTATCCTCATCAATTTCAATAGCAATATTTTGTTTTGTAGCTACTTCTTGTATAAACAAATCATCATCACCAGAGGAAAGAAAAATATGAGAAGCAAAACCTTTATTGTTAAAAAAAACAGATTTTTTGTAAGCTAAATTTCGCCCAACACCCATATAAGGTAAAGATGCCAATGCAAAAGAAAAATACTGCAAAGCCACATTAAAGCCATCAAAACGGATCATAGCATTTAAGAGACCTTTTTCCTTTTTATAAGCCCCATAGCCCAATACAATTTTCTTTTTTTCGAAATTACTGACCATTTTACTCAGCCAGTTTTTGGATGACGGTATGCAATCAGCATCCGTTAAAAGCAAATATTCATGCTTTGCAGCTTTTATCCCCAAAGTAAGTGCAAACTTTTTGCCAACCCTATGTTTTACATGCTCTTCAATCTTTACAATTTTTAAGTTTTGATACTTTGCTTTCAATTCTTTTAGCACATATTCTGTATTGTCCTTGGATTGGTCATCCACTAGCACAACTTCAAAATCTGTGTATTCTTGTTCTAATATTTTCGGTAGAAATTCGGCAATATTTTCTGCTTCATTTTTGGCACATACAATTACGGATATTGGTTCATTAAAAGTTGTTTCTGATAGTTTATAAACAACTAGACGCACAAAAAAATACAGCACATAAAAAAGCTGAATAATTAATGAAAAAACAAAAATATAAAAGAGAATTTGTGTAAAAAGTTCCATTAGCACAAAAATAATTTATTTGCGGAAAAAAAGGCAAAAAGTAAAACTTATATTTGTCGCCATGAAATTTGATTTACTGAAAACAGATAAAGCATCAAATGCTCGGCTTGGAGAAATTCAAACGGCTCACGGAAAAATTCAAACGCCCATCTTTATGCCGGTGGGTACTGCTGGTACTGTAAAAGGGGTTCATCAGCACGAGCTTGTAGAAGATACAAAAGCACAAATTATTCTTGGAAACACTTATCATTTGTATTTGCGCCCAAAGTTGGACACCATTGAAAAGGCGGGCGGTTTACACAAATTCATTGGCTGGGACAAACCCCTTCTTACCGATAGTGGTGGATACCAAGTTTATTCCTTAGCAGAAAATAGAAAAATTACGGAAGAGGGCGTAAAGTTCCAATCGCACATTGATGGCTCTTATCAGTTTTTTTCTCCTGAATACGTTATTGATATCCAAAGAAAAATTGGAGCAGATATTATCATGGCTTTTGATGAATGCACACCTTACCCATGCGAATACGATTATGCCAAAAACTCCATGCATTTAACTCACCGTTGGCTCAAAAGATGTTGTAATCGCTTTGATGAAACTAAAGGATTGTATGGATTTGAACAAAGTTTTTTTCCTATTGTGCAAGGAAGTGTGTATAAAGATTTAAGGGAGCAATCGGCTGAGAAAATTGCATCCT
>JGI26061J44794_1001150_pt1 | contig 10970 bp, 5 predicted proteins | sample MarorgKNORR_S2LV_5_FD_44794 | JGI IMG/M metagenome (IMG submission 44794) | reverse complement strand
GCCATGGTAGATGTGGGTGAAGGTGCTCACCTTGTAGCTCTTCGGATCATTGCCGGTCTTGGCTTCAACGGGTTTGGTAAAAGCAACCTTGAACCCATCTGAAGTAATATTGATCCGCTTAATCTCAAAGGGCATACGCCCGGTCCAGTCCAGTCGTTCCAGGGCAAAGGGCTTAATCCCGCGCACCGGCCAACCGCGGTTGGTGCCACCACACAATAACCGGCCCTTGGGCGTAAACTGCACATTCAGAATCCCAGTCGAAAGCCCTTCACGAAAGGGATAACACGCTCCCTGCCACACGCCATTGATCTGCTCAGTAGTCGCGCGCATGATGATCGACTGCGTAAAATCCCCGAGGAAGATCTGGTTTTCAAACGGGCCAAACTTTCCGGCAGTGCGGTCTACCACATAACCGGTAATCGAGCGGCCCATGCGGATGTANGGAAAGATCACTGCATAAGGTACGAGTTCCTTAACCTTTTCCTTCTCGGTCACGATGCGCGTGCCACTCTCAGGTTTCACNGGTTCCTTCAAATGCGGCGCGTACTTGTACCAATTAAAACTGACCGGGTGCCCCATAAATCCACCGGGCTTGAGGAACTTGAGACTGCAGGAGGAATTCCATGGACCTTGGCTCTCGATGTAGAAAAGTGCGCCGTGCTCATTGGGCCCAATCCCACCAGGGCTTCGCAGACCGCTGGCAATAGGAATCGATTTACCATCAGGGGTAATCTTCATCGCCCAACCGCGAAAGAGAGCGCGTGAGTGGTAGGAATTGGAAAGCCCAAGCGCGACGTAGAGATTGCCCTGCGGATCAAACTTGGAGCCGAATGCGTACTCGTGGTAGTTGCCGTAGCCCCACGCATCAGAAACTGTTTCAAAGCGGTCAGCCCGACCATCACGGTTGGTATCGGTGACCCTTGTGAGCTCGGCACTGTGAGTGACATAAAGGGCTCCCTTACGGTGGGCCAACCCGAAAATTTCATCCAACCCCTCGGCAAACTTATGGAACTGTGGGCGCGGTTTATCCTCATCCACGCCTTTAATAAAAAAGATATCTCCACGCCGTGTCCCCACTGCCAGGCGATTATCAGGCATTAACTCAAACGCGCCTCCCTCAATTACCTCTCCCTTAGGGATGGGCACACTCACCACGCGATAATACTCACGCTCACGCTTCTCTGTACCCCAACGGCCTCCCACTTCTTCTGCATCCAAACTCGCGGTCAGAATCAGTATCAGCAGGCCGGTCAGTCTTCTTTTAACGCAATAACTCATAGCGAATCACAATCTGAGATTTTCCTTTGGGTAGTTTTAACTTCAGCAGCAATTCCTTTTGTGCGCCTTCACCGCGCAGCAGCGCCGTACCTACAGGCACCCNCAACTTCACTGCGTCGGTAGAAAACTGCGTCGGCGTGAGCTGCCGCACTTTGCCAGTCAGCGCGCGGAAATGAACCGTCTCATCTTTGGCTGACTCGAAGCGAATCGTGCGCACCAGCCCATTCATAGAGTTTGTCACCACGACGCTCGGAGTGTCCTCTACCGCCACCGGGCCGGTGCGGTACATAAAAGTCGGCACGCCGAACGCGTTGAGCTGATAGCCCTTGAATTGATAACCTCGATTACGCGGATAAAGCGGGTCAGGATTTATCGGGTTTTCCTTATTCATCTTGGGTAGCAGCGGCCATGGGGCATCATCCTTGGCCAAGCGGTAAAACGCCACATCCTGAGCCAGTTCAATCGCTCGCCCCCGCGGATTAAAATTGCCTGCTCCCTGCCCGCCCCAGCCAACACTGACAAAGTCGCCACTCCATAGCCCACTAAGCGAACCATATTCGGCATTGAAAGCGTAATTCAAACCACCCGGAAAACCCACCGCAATGCCGCGATAGCCCGCAATCCGGCTTCGTCCCCGATACACCCGCACCCGATCGGTTACCTTCAAGTCCGTACCGACTGAACGAATGCCAGAAGGGTCTCGTGCTGAACGGCCCAACGAAAAATAATGCCACAACGCCCGCACTTGTTCATCCGCGTTGCCTTCCAGAACGTCCTTGCGGACTGCCTCGCCACCGGGCCAATAATTCGGCATCACAATCCCCGGCCGATACTGCTGGGGATTTTTCATGAAATGTACGAACCAACTCGGCTGCAGTCGTTCAAAGGAATTTAATAAATCAATCCCCTTTAACCCTGGCGAAGTCTTTCCATTGAAGTTGTGGCAGGCGATGCAGTTTAACCCCTTGTCACCCACCAATAAATGTCCTCCCTCACGGTACTTGCGACGGGCATCGCGCTTGGGCTCCGGCAATTCAACTTTTTTTGGCAGTCGATCTACCTTCTCAAATAATGCCGGCAAATGCTGCAGGTTCGCCTCACCAAACTGTGGCATACGCGTGTGCATGTACGGCCGCACCGTCTCCGCGTCGAAGAGCACTTTGCGCATCCATTCGGGCCTCAGCTTTGCTCCCACCCCATCGAGCGTAGGCGGAATGCGAGCGGGATTACCGAGGCCTTCTTCGTCTGTGCCAAAATGCTTAAACATGGCGTTGCTCACCCCACCCGCGCCATCGCGTGTGTGGCAGGCAATGCAGTTGAAGGCCGCCAGCGTCTGTTGGATCTGTGCCTTTTCGCCCAATGGCTTCCCGATCCCCGCCAGTGCCTTGCCCATCGCCGCGCGTTGCGCTGCTGACAGATTGAAAAATGGCACCCCTTTCGGCTTCACCGACAAACAACCTGCGCCAGCGCGCAGTTTGGTCATCTCCAGAGCCAGCTTGCCTTTCTTGCCGGGCAAGTTGTGGCACGAGGCACAGTTCAGCTGCTCAAAATATTTTATTCCCATAGCCACCTTGGGTGCCGCCACCTTAAACTCTGAAGACCCACGCGCCTCCAGCCCGATCAGGTAGCCGGCAATCGATTTTGCCTCCGCACGAGTAAGGTTCATGTCCGGCATTCGACCGGAAGATCGTATATGTTGCGGCTGAAATAGAAACCCCGCCAATGATTCCAAACCATACTTCGAGGAAATATGCGAAAGCTCCACCCCTTGCTCATCCGTATGGCAGTTCACACACCCGATCTTATTATACAGTTTTTTGCCCGACTCAAATTCCTCGGCCTTAATAGCACCAAGGGAAAATCCCTTTGACGACAAGCTCACCAGATAGTGCGTTAGTGCCTCGGCGATCTCATGCCGTTTGGGATTATTCGCNAGCAGATCCGGCATCTGCGTGCCTGGATCCATCAAAGCCGGGTTACCGATGAACTTTTTGATGAAATTCGGATTCAACCGCGAGCCCACCGACGATAAATCCGGCCCCGATTTCTTTGTCACACTCTCACTCGCATGACATGCCACACACCGCAGTTCTGAGATCAACATTCGTCCCTGCTGCTTCTCATCTAATCCATGTCGCGTATGATGTAACCCCAGCATCACCGGCGCGGCCTCAGCGCCAAATGCCAACGTAAACAAAATGACCAGTGCAATTCTCATTTTTTCTTTGCAGTCTTTTTTCCGACGGTTGTTTGCTGAAGCTGCGCCTCGTATTGTTTGATGAACTTTTTCATCGGCACGCGTTTCACCGCGTCACCGATGACCTTCAGCGGCACGTCCTCAAGCTTTTTAAAGCGCACGCACGACTTGCCCATATCGAGCTTCTTTCCAGTCTTTTTCCAATCCTCAACAAACCGATTGCGCAGCGCATCATCCGTGTAAATGCAGAAGCCATAAAACGCCATGTGATTTTTCTGCGAGGCGAGCCCAACGAACGGCAGCGGTTGGTCGGGCTGACAATGGTAGCCGGCAGGGTACGCCGAGTGCGGCACGAAATACGATGGCATCCCCCACTGCATCCCCTCCTCGTAGCCCTTCGGGAGATTTTTCAAAATCACCGCGCGCAAAGCACCGATGGCCTCGCGGCGATCCGGCGGCAGCTCCGCCAAATATTTGTCAACCGTTGTGGCCTTGCTTTGCATGGCCGAAGGATGCCACGACAACTACCCCTGTCGAGGCTTTGCTTTCCGGCTTGAACCGCGGCTCAATCAGCAGAATAGTTGGGACGTCATGAAACCGCTTCGCATCGTTCTCCTGTGCCTTGCCTTCACCTGGGTTTTTTCATCCATCTCAAATGCAGCCGTGTTGCTTGGACGTGTGGTGGATTCGCAAACTGGACAACTAATTGCTGCGCGAGTCTATTTGGAGGATGCCCAAGGCAATTGGTTTTTCGTGGAATCCTCCACGACCAAAGGCTCCGCGGTGCGTTACGACAAGACGAACTGGATGCGCAAGGATGCGTTTGAAAAACACACCACCGTCTCGGCCCACGCGTTCACTGCCGACTTGCCGGTGGGCGATTACACGCTGACGGTTGAGCGCGGAAAGGAATATTTCACCGCCACGGAAAAATTCCAAATCGGGGCTACCGACAAAAATGTGAAAATCAAATTGAAGCGTTGGGTGAACATGGCCGGACGCGGCTGGTTTTCCGGTGACACGCACATCCACCGCACGCTCGAGGATTTGCCCAACATCATCCAAGCTGAGGATCTCAACGTGGCGATGCCGCTCACGTATTGGGTAACGCTTTCCGGCACGCCGCCCACGTCCGGCAACAAAAACATCGGCGGCGCCATTCCCGACCGGCTCATCGCCGTCGACCCCACTCACGTCATTTGGCCGCGCAACACCGAGTACGAAATTTTTCGTGTCGGCAAAAAGCGCCACACCCTCGGTGCGCTGTTTTTCCTGAACCATAAAACCGTGCTCAAAAAAGGCGTGCCGCCGTGGGGCCCCATCGCTCGCGCCGCGCGCAAGGAGGGCGCCATCTTCGACATGGACAAACTCGACTGGCCCTTCTCGATGACGCTCCCCCACACCACCGGCGCACGCCTGTACGAGCTGGCCAACAATCACCTGTGGCGTACGCAGTTTGCCTTCACCAACTGGAACTCGCGCACCAGCACTTTCCTGCAACCGCCCGCGGGCGCGAAGGGCGGCGGCGAGGAGGCGTGGATGAATTACACCTTCGGCCAATTTTACACACTGCTTAATGCCGGCTTCGACCTTGTGCCCACCGCCGGCACCGCCAACGGCGTGCATCCCGTGCCGGCCGGTTTCAGCCGCGTGTATGTGCATCAGCCGAAGGGCTTCAGTTACGAGGGTTGGATTGATGGGCTAAAAAAAGGCCGCAGTTTTATCACCACCGGCCCGATGCTGTTCGCGAAGGTAAACGGCCAACAACCCGGCGCGCGATTTAAACTTGGCAAAGACGGCGTCGAAATAACAATCACCGGCGAAATCATCAGCGAAAAACCAATGACGTTCATCGAGATTGTGGTGAACGGCTTGCCAGTGCAGCTCGTGCGCGGCCGCGCCGTGCCCACCAAAGACGGCGCGCGGCGCACCGAGTTTTCCGCCACGGTGAAACTCAACTCCACCAGTTGGCTCTGCGTGCGTTGCTTCGAGGAACGCCCCGCCGGTCGCCTGCGCTTTGCCCACACCGCGCCGTGGCACATCACCGCGCCCGGCAAGCCGCTGCGGGTTTCGCCGGAGGAAAAGGAATATTTAGTTCGACGTGTGCGAACAGAAATCGACCGCAGCTGCGGCGTGGTGTCCGCCGAGGCCATGGCCGAATACACCGCCGCGCTGAAGCATTATCAAAACCTACCCGTCACCGAGCCCTCCACCGACAACGCCCGCCGCGGCGACCTCAAACGCTGGTTCACAAACATGGTGACCCATCACCAATTCACCCCGCACGAAGTCCGCGCCGCCACCGGCCTTCCTCTCGCGGAAGTGAAAAAGAAAATCGCCGACTGGAAAATCGCCGCCACCGCGCCCGCCCGCGCCGCCGACGCGCCGCTGAAAGTGTTGCCCTTCCCCGGCGGCCGCCATCCGCGCATCGGCTTTCTCGACGGCGCAATCGCCCCGCAACGCGAAACCAAAGTGAGCGTGTTCACCCCGTGGAACCCGCACAGCTACGTCGTCGTCGATGTGCCCGAGGCGCTGTGGTCCAACCTCGGCCTCACCTACCTCGCCCACACGCACATCCGCACCGTTTGGGATTTGCTAAACAAAAAACTTCCGCCGCTCGAGTGGAAACTAAACGCCGACGGCTCACTCAGCATGCAACGCACACTCCCCAACGGCATCGCATTCGGCAGCACCGTGATTCCGCAAAAGGATGTCGTGAAAATGAAAATGTGGATTCGCAATGGCTCGCCCAATGAACTCACCAAACTGCGCGCGCAAATGTGTGTGATGCTCAAGAGCGCGCCAGAATTCAACCAACGCATCGCCGCCAACAAAATAAAAATCGGCAACTGGGCCGCCTGCCGCGATGCCGAGGGCAAACGCTGGATCATCACCGGCTGGGCCCCCATCCATCGCACCTGGCTCAACCCACCCGTCCCCTGCCTCCACGCCGACCCCAAATTCCCCGACTGCCCCCCCGGCCAAACCGTCGAGGCCCACGGCATCATAACTTTTTACGAAGGCGCCGACGTGAAGGCCCGCATCCAAGAATTACAGAAAAAATATTTCCCGGCCAACTGACTTGATTAGTTAGCTTGTTTCAAATCGTTGTCGCGAAGTGCTTTTAGTTTGGCAGCGAGTCGGGCTTTGAATTGGGCGACGGTCTTTTGGTGGGCCTCTGCGTTGGCGAGGTTTGTGTATTGGTTGGGATCGGCTTTCATATCGAACAGCTCGATGCCGCGTTTCGCATCCTCGCCGTATTGGATGTACGCCCAGTTTTTATCGCGCAGTAAAAAGCCTTTGCGCGAGGGGGCCACGGAGAAGGCTGTGGTGCGGACTTTGTGTTTGGGGTCTTGCAGCATTGGGGAAATATCTTTGCCCTGCAGCCGGGGTTGCGCGGGGAGGCTGCAGAGGCTGGCGAGCGTGGGATAAAGATCGAGCAGCTCGACGAAGGATTTGCAGACGGCGGGTTTTTGGCCGGGCACGCTGATGATGAGCGGCACTTGGGCGGACTCATCGCGCAGGCTCACCTTGGCCCAGAAATCGTGCTCGCCGAGATGGTAGCCGTGGTCGCTGGTGAAGATGACGATGGTGCGATCGGCCACACCGGATTTTTTCAGCGCGGCCAACACCTTGCCCACTTGAGCATCCATAAATGCCACGGAGGCGTAGTAGCCGCCCACGGCTTTTTTCTGGCGGCGAATATCCATTTTCATATTCACGCTAGTTTTGTAGTTGATGCCCGCCTTTGGGATGTCATCCCAATTGCCTTCAATCTTGGGCGGGAGTTTCATTTTTGAGTAAGGCAAAAAAGGCTCGTAATATTTTGCGGGCGCGACAAAAGGCACATGCGGGCGCACAAACCCGACTGCCAAAAAGAAGGGTTCGCCTTTGTGTTTATCAATCAACGCGCAGGCTTTGGCGGCGGTTTTGCCATCGGAATGCACGAGGTCATTGCCCTCCGCTTCCACCACCACGAAGGTGTTGCCGCCCACCACGGGGCGTTTGCCATCGGGATTGCTTTCGAGCGTCTATGAAATGAGTCATTTGCTTGTTAATTTTCATCGTCCGCCCCACACGGCACAGGCTTCTCCCACGGCATGCCATCCCCATCTTCCCGGAAAAATCGGCCGGTGGCATGGTGTGTGAGTCGCACAAGGCTAACCAAGTTTTCACGCTTAAATCACGTTTCTGCTGTTTATGGCAACAAAAAAACGTTTTTGGGGGGGGGCACAACAATCTCAACCTGACAAAGCCAGCTTGGGCAACGGTGTTTTTGGGTTCCTCGACACATCGGAACGTTGCTCTGGATTGACTTGAAACAGTTGTCATTTGCTACTGTCACCACCCCAATTCCTCTGCTTCTGTCGAAGAACCAAAAAAAGCTCCGAAGGAGCGGCATGAAATAGCCCGGGGCGTCAGCCCCGGGTAGCCAGTGACAATAAAACTCAAGCCCCAGAGGGGCGGCACAAACGGGTTGAGTTTCAATTTTTGAGAGAGCAACCGCGAATGGACGCGAATGGACGCGAATATGAGAACCGAGAAAAGCGACGTGCAGTGCTTGGCCAAGAGGGAGGCCCGAGATTGAGGCAACACGGCTCATGTTTCACGCCGGAGGCGTGACAGACAGTAGCCGGAGGTTGAGCGCCAGCGACACCACCGGTCTGCGTTCGAAAACCGTTTGCACTCCGGAGGAGTGCCAGAAAGTGGCGTTCATGGTGAGGATTCTGCCACCCCGCCGGGGTGGGTTTTGTTGTTCTGCTCATTCGGTGGTGGTGCTGCGCTTACCACCGACTACTATCTTTTGAAGCCTCCGGCTTCAGAGTCGCCCGAACCGCCGCTCTGGATAGACTTGAAACATGCCATGGTGGTTGATCCCCATATCTTCAGCCTTTACACTCCCGGCGGATGGCTCCCAAGAATCACAGCCCAAAAAACGCAAAGGCATCGGGCACCGCGCCCGCAGTCTCGCAGTCCCGCCGGATGATGAAAATGCTTGGGCTGGCTGTTGCTGTTGGAGCTGTAATTGTTTTCGTCTTCAACAGCGATCCCACATCCGGTTCGATTGATTCCGACAGCAAGGCCGATCCACCAGCCGAAGAAAAAACAACGCCGCACTGGCAACCGGAGGAACAGTCGCTGGCCTTTGCCAAGTACGCCGGCTCCAAGAGTTGCCGCGAGTGTCACGCGGCGGCGTTCGATCTCTGGCAGGGGTCGGATCATCAGTTGGCCGAGCGACTGCCCGACCCGAAGATGGATCGCGAGGCATTTGACCCTGCGCGCGAATTCAAGCATCCGTCACTGACCTCCGACATTTCCTCGGAGGAAGATCGTTTTCTGATCGCCACCTTGGGGTTGTCCGGCGAGAAGGAATCGTTCGAGGTGGAGCGTGTCATCGGCGAGACGCCGCTCCGGCAATATCTGGTCAAGTTCCCCCGAGGACTCCTGCAGGCCGTGGATCTTTCGCATGACCCCCACAAAAACGAATGGTTCAATGTGTTCGGCGATGAGGATCGGCTGGCCGGCGAGTGGGGGCACTGGACCGGGCGCGGCATGAACTGGAACACCCAGTGCGCCTCATGCCACAACACGCGCCTGCGAAAAAATTACGACGAGACGACCGACTCGTACCTCACGGCGATGGCCGAGATGAGCGTCGGCTGCGAGGCGTGCCACGGCCCGATGAAAGCGCACGTTGACTGGCGAAAGGAGTACGGGGAAACCACCGACAAAGACCCTACGCTGCGCAAGTTCGACAACACGCAATGGCTCGCGGCGTGCGGCAAGTGCCACTCGCGGCGCACGGAGTTGACGGGGGACTTCACACCCGGCGACCGGTACCTCGACCACTTCTCGCACGTCATCCCCGACGAGTCGGGCATCTATTACGCCGACGGCCAGGTGCGGGATGAGAACTATGTGCTCACCTCTTTTCTTGGCAGCAAAATGCACCACGCCGGCGTGAGTTGCATGGACTGCCACGAGCCGCATTCCACCAAAACCCTGCAACCGGGCAACGCGCTCTGCATGCGCTGCCACACCGGCACGTATCCCAACAGCCCAAAGATTGATCCACCAACGCACACGCATCACACGCTCAACGGCGAGGGCGGCCAATGCGTGAACTGTCATATGCCGCAGACCACCTACATGCAGCGCGACAAACGGCGCGACCACGGGTTCACCATCCCCGACCCGCTGCTCACGAAGGAACACGGCATCCCGAACGCCTGCAACCGTTGCCACGCCGACAAGGACACCGACTGGGCCGTTGCCGCCGTCGAGAAATGGTACGGCCCGCGCATGGATCGCCCGACGCGAAAACGTGCCCGCACGATCGCGCTGGCGAGGGAGGGCGCGGCGGGATCACGCGATAATTTGCTGCAACTGTTGCGGGAGGAAAAGACGCCATTCTGGAAAGCTGTCGCCACCGAGTTGCTCTACCCATGGACGAACGACCCCGAGGTCGCGACCGTGCTTCTCGGCAACCTCAGCCACACGAACGCGCTGCTTCGCGGCACAACCGCCCGCACCCTTGGCTCGCTCGCACGCCAGAACAATTTCCAAGTGAACGCCGCCATCGGCAAGCTGCTGGACGACCCGATCCGCAAGGTGCGAGTGGATGCGGCGTGGTCGCTGCATGACCGGGTTGACCCGAAATCCAAAGCCGGCGAAGACCTCCTTCGCACGCTGGCGTACAACGTGGACATGCCCACCGGCGCGCTGCAAAAAGGCGTGTACCACCTCGACCGTGGCGAGTCCAAAAAGGCGGAACATTACTTCCGCTGGGCGATCAAGCTGGACAGCTACTCGGCCCCTCTGCGGCACGAGTTCGCCATCGCACTCAGCATGATGAACCGCACCCGTGAAGCGATCGACGCCTTGAAGGAAGCCATCCGCCTCGACCCCAACGAAGCGGAGTACCACTACAAGCTGGCGCTCGCTTGGAACGAAACCGGGAGAACCGACAACACCGTCTCGTCACTGGTCAAGGCGGTGCAACTGAACCCGAGGCACTCGCGCGCGTGGTACAACCTTGGCCTCGCCCGCAACGGGATGAACCAAACCGAGGCCGCGATCGCCGCCCTGTTGAAAGCCGAAAACGTGGAGCAAAACGACCCCGACATCCCCTACGCTCGGGCGACCATTCTTCTGCGGCTGCGCCGAATCCCCGAGGCGATCGAGGCGGCGCAACGCGCACTGGAAATCCAGCCAAGCTACAACCCCGCCCGCGCGCTCCTGCAAGAACTCGGCCTGTGAAATAACGGTTCTCAGTTCTCTTTCCGCAGATTACGCAGATGAGCGCAGATTGTTTTTTTGAATCTGCGAAAACCTGCGTCATCTGCGGATTCTTTAATTCGCGTCCATTCGCGGTTAAAAAACTCCGGTTCTATTCGTGTCCTTCGTGGTTCATAAAATTATCAGTTAAATTTAAACGCAGAGGGCCGCAGAGACGCAGAGACGCAGAGGAAGGAAAAGGAAGACGCAATGCCTC
>JGI26061J44794_1001147_pt1 | contig 10983 bp, 7 predicted proteins | sample MarorgKNORR_S2LV_5_FD_44794 | JGI IMG/M metagenome (IMG submission 44794) | reverse complement strand
GCAGTTGATTCCGGATTTTCAAGCGGAAACAAATGTGAACCTGGAAATGGAATTAGCTGCATTTCAGGAAATTTTCTTTTTATCCACCGTAAATCAGTTGGCCAAAGAATCGGATTTCTGGCCGCATATACCAATTTCCCAGGTACTTTATAAACAGATTCAGGATAGGAAGTCAGCATTGTTCTAAAAATAGCAACCTCTTTTTCAACTGAAATGGTCAATTGCACACCATTTTTTACAGAAGTCAAACCGTGAGTAACATAGTCCAGTAGAGACTGAGAATGAAGATTTTTGAACATTTTATTTGCCTGAAAAAATGAATGTGCCTGTTGCTTTGATTCAAAATGATCTCGGCGTTTTTTTGATTTTCCGGAAGGACTGACCAAATCTTCAATTTTCAAGGCACGTAAGATACTGATCAAACCACGTTTTTGTGAAGAAAAGAGAGGCGGGTCAAGCAAGATAACAGTTTGAAATAATTCCGGCTTTTTAGCCGCGGCAAGTAATGTCAGCACACCTCCAATTGAATGNCCGACTCCAACAACCGGTTCTCCAAATTGTCCTGCGGATTCCAAAATATCTTCTGTCAAGTCATACCATTTAATATCTGCCGCTTTTCTATTTTCTGCCAGTATGTTTATAGCAGATATTCTATGCCCTTTTAGTTGTTCAAAGAGGACTGAATAAGTCCTTGCCGGAAAGCCGTTTGCGTGACTAAATTGAATGATTGACATTATGGTTGACGGCACATAGAGCTAGTGGCAAAGGAAAGAAAAACTAACGTGATTTTACAAATTCATAAATAATATTTCCGCTGCTATCGTGGAAACGGATTTGAAGTTTTTCTTTGGTAATATCCAACCAGACAAATCCGCTATCATTGTAGGTGTACTTATTCAATGCTACTGAATTATTTAACTTTTCTCTCTCAGAAGTTGAACGATAATGTGCTCCTCCAGCCCCGCTAACAATAAAATCGGTGGCAGAATTTGCAGGTTGCAAATGTGCCAAATTGTGATTATGCCCCGACAAATAAAGATCCACACGATCACTCAGGAACCAATTCCAAAAATTACGTGTCAAGATGTCTGTGTCACCATGAGTACCATTTGAATATACTGAATGGTGTCCAAAGGCTATCGTCCATGGACTTTTTCCGGCATTCACGCTTTGTTCCGCATCATCTTGATTTAGTTTTTTTCTGAGTCTTTCCGCTGAAAAAGGACAATTCGTATTTAGTCCATAAAAACGCACATCCGAGGTCTTGAAAGAATACTCGTAGTTTGGCATACGCCATGAGGTACTTTTCAAACTGTAGATCAGTTGTGAAAGTGCGTTCTGTCTGACATCATGATTTCCCAAGACTGCGAAGAATGGCAGGTTAAGCTTTTGATAAACAAGCTCAAATTTTGATTTAAACTGCGGATCGACTGTTGAATTAACACCATCAGGATAAAAATTATCACCTAAGAGCAGCACCAAATCACATCCGGATTGTTCGCAAATTTTGGCCATTCCTTCTGCTACTTTGCGCTGATCTTCGTTGCCTGTTCCGGTGTCACCAAGAGCAATTAAGCGGAGATGATCTGAACGAAAAGGTGTGATTTCAACTGGAACAACATCATCTTCAAGCAGAAAACAGCCTACATCGCGGCCTTTCTCAAACAACTTGTAACCACCAATCCCCCCGAATCCAAGCAGTATGACGAGCAGGATCAGTTTCCACCAGACTGAAATTCGCCTCTTTGGCAAAGGCTGGTCCATAATATTAGTATTATTTGCTATTTTCTGAAATTGTTGGATATTCAATTAGTGTCAGCAACTGCTCCAAGACAGAATCACGCAAACCGAACTGATGCAGGTGTTTTACTGTATTTTGAACATAATCGTGGCAGGAACCACATTTACCTTCAGCCCGAACAACACGTTCCGCAACTTCCTCCAGTTCAAGATCCGGCACATAATGATCGTGTTCAGTGTTGATTACAAAAGTAATCGCGGAAACATTTTTCAACTTTGTTTCCACATTAACCCAAGTAGGAATATAAGTTTCCGCGAACATTTCGCGCTCCCATACTTTCTGCAGTTCAGTTTCTAAATTATCCGGAGCAATCCGGAAAGCCATTCCCTGACAGGATTCTCCCTGATCCAAACCAAAAACTAAACCATGATAATCCGGAGTCCCTCTATAAACCATTGATTTTAAGCATAATCGTCTGTGATATCCTGTTACTGATCCAGAAAGTTTTTCTTCAACTTTGAAGTCCGGATTCCACATTAACGATCCATAGCCAAAAACCCATACGCCTTCTCCCAAATTTCGCCCTTTCAACATTTCCTGAATTGAAGTGGATAATTCCTTTGAAGACATCGTCCGAATAGAGTCAGCCTCCTCACCGGAACCCCACTCAAATGGGTGATTCACTTCCGCTGCAATTTCCAGGTCTTTCGTCATGCGACAATTTTGTAACAGGGTTTATATTCTGTATCTCTGGATAGTTTCATTCTTTTTTCCTGGCAAAATGTCGTAAGTAAAGCATCCAGTTCGCCCATCAGTTCCGGATCACCGCTAATTTGAAATGGGCCATTTTTTTCAATGGAAAGCACTCCTTCTTCCTTGATATTTCCAGAAACAATTCCCGAAAACATTTTCCGAAGATTACAGGCAAGCTCGTGCTTTGGCTGCGTATAATGCAAATTTAATGCAGACATCGCCGCATGAGTTGGGCTGAAAGGACTTTGATAATCTTGATCAATATGTAACATCCAGTTGTAATAGAAAGCATCACCCAACTTTCGCCGAAATGCGCGAACACTCTTTATTCCCGCCTGAATTTTTTGCGCGACTTTTTCCGGATCATCAATAATAATTTCGTAATATTTCTTTGCATATTCTCCCAAAGTCGCACCGATAAAACTGTCAACTTGCTCAAAATAATTCTTACTTTCTTGAGGTCCGGTAAAAACTAATGGAAATGGTTGATCAGCATTTTTCGGATGCATCAGTATCCCAAGTAAATATAAAATTTCCTCGGTTGTACCAACCGCACCAGGGAACACTATGAAACCATGTCCGGAACGAACAAATGCCTCAAGACGTTTTTCAATATCCGGCATTACAACTAAGGTATTGACAATGGGATTTGGTGATTCTGAAGCAATTATTCCAGGCTCCGTTATGCCAATATAACGGCCGTTATTGTAGCGTTGTTTTGCATGGGCAATGGTAGCGCCTTTCATTGGGCCTTTCATGGCTCCTGCACCACAACCGGTACAAATATTAAACTCACGCAAACCCAATTGGTAACCTACTTTTTTTGTATATTGATACTCTACTTCGCCTATTGAATGCCCTCCCCAGCAAACAACTAAATTTGGATCTGTCAAGTCTCTGAGAACGCCTGTATTACGCAAAATATGATAAACAAAATCTGTGATAGAAGACGATTGATTTAAATCATATCCTCCTTTTTTGGAAAGTTCTGTACCCACAAACACAATATCCCGCAAAACAGAAAAAAGATGTTCATTGATTCCTTGAATTAATTTTCCATCAACAAAAGCTTTGGGAGGAGCATTTCTAATTTCGAGCTTTATGCTTCTGGTTTGCTGAACAACTTCAATGCTGAAATCAGGAAAACTTTCGAACATTTCTTTTCCGCTGTCCGTATGACTGTCAGTGTTCAGCACAGCCAGCGCGCAGCGCCGAAACAATTCATTTAGTCCTCCGTTTTGCGGATCACTGAGTTGACGAATTTCTTGTTGCGAAAGAAAATCGAGGATACCTTTTGGACGAATACTGGCATCCATAATTTTTTGTTTGGAAGAAAGGGTTGAAGTAAATACTGAGACTTTAATTTAAGTTTTTTTTAAGAATAACCCTACATCAAATTCACAATTTGTTTATCCGGAAACAAAATTATTCGAAATGGATTTTTCCTGACAATCTCATTTCACTCTTGTTTTACGGACTGACCAGTCCATAAATCAAGTTACTCAATTGAATTGACTACTTGATGGTGCAAGACAGACGGCATTCCCGCAGAAGCACCGCCGACCGCGAATGAACTGATGGAACGTTGTGTTTGACGACTGCCGCATTCCGGACAATCAATGTGTGTGTCCATCTCTGAAATGCGTCTTAATTCAGTAAAACCACTTTTGCATTGCTGACAACGGTATTCATAGAGTGGCATATTTTCCATTATAAAATGTGATATTTCGGTGCTTAGTCTATCATATTTTAATTCTATATTTCAATCAATTTTAGCCGTTAGCAAGCAGGAATATACAATTAGATGATGATTCTGAAAAAGTCCTTAAACCTTGTCATTGCTTACGTAGTGAGAAATCTTGTTTAAGCGACTACACTAATATCATTAAGATTTTACCCTATGCTTAAAATCACAAATAGAGAATTTCATATTTTTTTGACTGCATCAATTATTACAATCATCATCATTCAAATCTGCCAAAGTTAAAAAGCGGCTGACGTTGAGTACTGTATCAATTTTCATTTACTCGGCAGAAAGAATCTAATAAAATTTCATCAGCTCTTACGTCCATGCAAAATTTTAACTTGTATTTTCAAACTGGACAAGCATAATGTTTTACGTTTCTAAAATTACAAACCTGATTATTTCAAAACTTTTTAAACACTAACCGCACTTTTATTGAGGACAATTTATGATACCTTTTAGAGTATTTATTACAGTTACAATTTCACTGCTATTATTAACACTTACAGGTTATGCTCAGGAGTCCTCATCCGCCGACAAGAGCCAAACTAAGGATGCCCCTTCTAAGATAGAGCGCAACTTCCACAAGGTGCCTGTTGGCAAAGACAAAAAGATTTTTCACGAAGCAGTAACAGGCCATATAGTCAGCAATAAAGGAATTCAGGATTTTTATGCTGTTCCTGCAGTTGAAACACAGTGGTTGGATACAATTTTAAATTCAGAAATAAAGTGGCACGAGGAGTTGCAGAAATTGGAACAAGATTTCCGTAAAGCGTTTCAGCGGCGTGCCGACCTAAAGTCTGGACAAAACGATCGGGCTCTACGCATTGAAAACTACACACGAAATATCTCCTATCTTGAAAATAAAATTTCGGAAATACGAAGACAAATTGTACAGATCAATGTCGATCAACAAGTATATATCAACAGTCTTCGACAAACAGCCATCACAACTTTGGTTGCCATCAAAACACTTTATACAACAGATTTATTGAGCATCAAGGATAATCTTGATGTGCTGAACAGCTCCATTTTTAGAAGCATGGAGGAACCTGTACTCGGGCACATTACGGCAACTTACAGCAAAAGCATGAATGTCCCCTTCCAGTCAGGACACATTCGAGTTACCTACATGTATCCGGAAAATATCACTCACTTTGATTCCGAGGCAAACGAACGTGTTTACCTGTTTTTACGTGTTGAAGCTTATCCTTTTTCAACAGGAGTTTCTAACGAAGGAATAGTTGATTCTAGAGGTGTGTCTGTACAAATACTTTCAAACAATGATCAGATTCAATCTTACCTCAAAACAAATAATGTTGGAGATAAACGATTGCAGGACTGGCTGGTAAAAGAATACAATTATCAAAAACTAAGCAACAATCATCTGTTAGACGCTATCAAGGGAAAATTAACTGATTTCAATATGTTCAGGGATGGCTTGAAACAGAGTATTGGTGAACTGCACTCAAAGGCACAAAAGCTTGAAACAAAAAGAGATTCTCTAATCGGCAGTGGCGATGAGGGGCTAATTGAAGCAGAATATAAACGTACCAAAGCCCTTTATCATCAGTACTACACAAATCGACAGGTACTTACTCATGAAAAGTACACCCTTGAAAACGATGTCATGTACAGTCTCTTTCATATCGAAGGTGAATCAAATAAAAATAACGGCAACCAAGCTCAAAAACAAATGGTGGATTCAAATGTTGCCGCGAACATTCCAATTAGCGGCAGACCATTGAAAGATATTTTTGCCGATATACTGATTACCGCAAATCAAAAAAGGAAACTCAATTTGCAGAATTACCGTGAAAGAATTTACCGTGCAAATGAAGAGCAGACACAACTCATACAGGGCGAATTAGAATGGGATATTGAAAGTGAAGAGTTCAGTATTTTGAAACTTACACGCGGAAATGTCGGTTCAAGGAGTCATTTTGTCCTGCATCTTGCCAAGCGTGCAAATTTACGTTCTAAGCCGGGATTTCCCGCGCCAAAAAGTGGAGTCTGTAAATTCGCGATCTTCTTTGACCGTGGAAAAAGTATTTTGCGGAAATCCGCAAAAATAGCTTTGAATCAACACATTAAATGCTTGCGCCAATTCCCAAAGCAGATGATCCAAATTACGGGTCATACTGATCCACTCAAACCAAATTATGGCGAAGGTTCTAAATTCAGTAATGTTACTTTAGGTTTAAAACGGGCTGAAACGCTCATGAACTCATTGATCGCGCTGGACTTTAACCCTGGACGTTTCATTGTCGTCAGCAGGGGAGCAAAGAATCCTGTAGCCATTGGGAAGGAAAAGAAAGACTTGGAAAAGAACCGCAGAGTAGAAGTACTTTCAAAACCAAAATTTTAATCTTTTTAATCATCTCAACAGTCACGAGTTTTATTATGTCATCCCAAACGTATACAAGATTTATCGCTTCACTCAAAATGATACGATTTCAGGACTTCTTACGACTGTATCATGCTATGGTAGGAGAGAATATTTTATGAAAAACACATTTATTTATAAGGAAAATTTATGGGATTAGCTGACTTTGGCACCATCGCATTGATGGCGGCATTTGCGCTTTGTGTTTATGGGACTGTGGTTCCGCATTTGGGTGTACGAACTAATAATTGGAATTTGGTGCGCTCAGCGCAAAATGCCAGTATTCTCACATTTTTTTTAGTGGCTCTTGCGTCTGCAATACTAATCCACGCCTTGATTACCAGCGATTTCAGTATAATTTATGTCTGGGAGCATTCCAGTACTGACATGCCTTTGGCCTACAAATTTTCATCATTTTGGGGTGGTATGAATGGCTCATTACTTTTCTGGATTTTAGTACAGAGTTTTTTTGCCATGATAGTTGCGTACCGTTATCAGTACTCAAATCGCGAGATCATTCCTTATGTGATTACCACATTCAACGCAATTTTGGCTTTTTTGCTGCTGTTGCTCATTGGCTGGTCCAACCCTCTGGAGTTGCAAGCAGTTATTCCAAAAGAAGGTCTCGGCTTAAATCCACTCCTGCAAAATCCGGCCATGGCAATTCACCCGCCGTCTTTGTATTTAGGCTTCATAGGTTTTAGCGTTCCTTTTGCCTTTGCAATGGGAGGACTGATACGTGGAAAAATGGACAACGAATGGGTGCTCACGACACGCCGATGGACATTGATGGCCTGGTATTTCTTGTCAGCAGGACTCATTTTAGGTGGACAATGGGCCTACGAAGAATTGGGATGGGGCGGTTTTTGGGCCTGGGATCCAGTAGAAAACGCAGCGCTGATGCCCTGGCTGACCGGAACTGCCTTTTTGCATTCAGTCATGATTCAGGAAAAACGCAATATGCTCAGAATATGGAACGTTGTGCTCATAATAATAACTTATGGTCTGACTATTCTGGGGACGTTTCTTACTCGGTCTGGTGTCATCAATTCAGTTCATTCTTTTACGCAATCTGAAATAGGCCCTATGTTCTTGATATATTTATCTCTGGTTTTGATTATAGCTTTTGCTCTGCTGTTCAAACGTATTCAAATGTTNGAATCTGAATACAAGATTGAATCGGTGCTTTGTAGAGAGAATGTTTTTTTGGCACAAAATGTTTTGCTGGTAGGAATAGCATTTACTGTTTTACTTGGTACAACATTNCCNTTACTTTCAGAAGCTGTACGTGGAGCAAAGCTTTCAATTCAAGCACCATTCTTTAATACAATTACGGCACCAATGGGTTATGCTTTATTATTGCTGATGGGAGTAGGAATGCTGATTCCCTGGCGAAAATCTAGTTGGGAAGGGTTGAAGGGGGACTTTCAAAATCCGGTAATTTTAGCTACGGCCGGCACAATATTTTTGTCGTGGCTGTTGTATGAAAAAAATTTACAGTGGGGNGTTTATATCACTTTTTGGGCTGCGATATTTGTAACTTCAATTTTTTTGTTTGAACTTGCCAAAACATCNTATATTAAAAGTCGACAAACTGGAACCAATTTCTTGATGGGTGTATTTTATGCCTTTTCCAGCAATCGGCGTCGTTACGGAGGATTCCTGATTCATTTTGGTGCAGTTCTGATGTTTTTGGGCTTTGCCGGAACCTTTTTTAGCCTGGAGCGTGATGTCACACTTGAACCGGGAAGTTCCAGGCAAATAGGTGATTACCGTTTAGAGTTCCAGAATGTAAGTGAATTTCAGCTTGGCAACGCTAGACATCGTGCGGCTATTATCGAGGTATTTGACAATGAAGGAAATTTTCTGGAAGTAATGAAACCAGCAAAAAGTTTCTATCCAACTCAACCTCAACCACTTACAGAAGTTGCCATTCTNCGCTCTTTCATGGAAGACCTCTATCTCATTTTCTCAAGTGAAACCGGTGGTGAACAAGGTTCTGTTACACTTCGTGTTTACATCAATCCTTTGATAGGTTGGGCCTGGATGGCTTTACCTATCTTTACATTAGGCGTAGGAATCAGCCTGACGTATAGGCCAAAAAGCCTCTTGACGCGAGAGACCATTTTGAAGGAACGTTATATTGCTGCACAGGAAGTTGGATGAGAAATAAATTGACAGACTATGTAACAGGTAATTAATAACTGGAATCATTGATACTCTCATAAGAAAGTATTAATTTATTTTTAGAAACAAAAAAACTTTCACTTATACCAGCAAACAATATATAAGTAAAGATTCTGCCATCTAGTGGAAAGACTAAAATGAAATTTTAGTTGATCAATAACATTTTCCATAAAATTAAGAAGACTGGTTTGTATTTTTTCAAGATAAGTTCAGCAAATCTTATTGTTTTGGTAGTCAAAATAAGTTTTTTATTAATGTTAAATAACTAATATCATTTATATAATATTAATTATTTCATTTTTTTAAAAAATAATGAAAAAAACACTTGACACAAAGTAAGAAATTGCACGACAATCAGCGCAAGATATTTTATAGTTTTTTTACTTTGGTGTTTTGTAATCTTACAAATAGCAAAATTTAGTACTGTTTACTCTTTATTTCTGAAAGGTTATTATATGAACAAATTGGCACAACCAGTCAGTTTGTTATTGTTCTTCTGTCTGGCCGGATGGGTACTGCCTGTCCATGCCTATAAAGAAGTAAATGTTTCCAACGGTGGAACAATTGAAGGCAAAGTTACCTTCACTGGACGTGTCAAAAAACGAACAATAATTCCTACCAAAGATAAATCAGTTTGTGGTGGTATGCGCAAAGTGCCTTTAATTATCGTAGGACCGGACAAAGGTGTTAAGGATAGTATTGTTTATTTAAGGAAAGTCAAAAAGGGTAAGGCCTGGCAAAAACAAGAGACTATACCGGTACTTGATCAGAAGGGATGCCGCTTCGCACCTAATGTTCAGGTCATTCGTAAAGGTAAGTTTGCAATTGTAAATTCTGATCCTGTTCTTCACAACACACATGGTTACTTGTGTAAAAAACTTGGCAAATCATGCAAGCGAACTGCCTTTAACATTGCGTTGCCTAAGCAGAATCAACGGGTAGAGAAAAATATGAAGCGTGCGGGCACGGTTAAAGTTGACTGTGATGCGCACGGTTGGATGCTTGGATGGATGCAGGTGGTTGATAATCCGTACTATGCCATAACCGGCACAGATGGGACGTTTACCATGACTGATGTACCTCCGGGCAAGTATACCCTGGTGGCCTTCCAGGGTTACACAGGAGGGCTTGAGATACCCCTCACAGTTAAGGCTAATGAGCTGGTTAAAGTTATTGCTCAATTAAAAAAGTAACTTTCTCTTGAAAAGAGGAAATTCATTTCTCTTATGGATAGGGAATTCATTCGCAGAAGGAGAGTTTATGAGAAAAGTTCATCCTGATCAATTAGAGATGCACAAAACCTTCGGAAACGGAAAACTGAAACCGGACAAAAATATTAGTATTTCCCGGCGTACGTTTTTGCATAAGTCTATCGTTTCAGGAGGTGTAGTAGGTGCGGCCACATATGGTTGGTGGCCATTAATTAATACCATTGATATTGCTCACGCAGCAGGCAATGTAAACTTTGCTTGGGTATCGGACACTCATCTTTATCCAAAATCCCTGAATACGCGTTTTGTAGATAAAGCGGAGCGTGCCTTTAAAGAAATTGAAGCAATGAAACCGGACTTCATGATCTTTGGAGGAGACCTAGCTCAGAAAGGGGATCCGGTTGAGTTGAGACTTGGTGCACAATTACTGAAAGCAGTGACAGTGCCTAAATACTTTATACCAGGTGAACATGACTGGTATCTGGACATGGGGAAACTTTGGAATAGAGAATTTGGAGAAACTCCTTGGAGTAAAAACATTAATGGTATTCATTTTGTTGGCTTGAATACGGTTGGCCAGGCACCAGATTACTGGAGCGCAAAAAAAATGAGCCCGAAAGAGCGAATGGGACATATGGAAGCCCTTGATGGCTCTGTGGCCGGTCCATGGGCTGGACTGGGACTGAAGCAGCTTAAATGGCTGGATTCAGATCTAGGTACTGTGAAAAAGAACACACCGATCGTGCTCTTTACACATAATCCGTTGTATGAATACTATCCGCCCTGGAACTTCTGGGTTCGTGACTGGCGTGAGGTCCATGAGATTGTCAGGCCATACTCGAATGTGACCAATATTCATGGTCATTCCCACCAGGTGCTGTACAACGAAATAGGAAGTATGCGTTCCATAGGCATGTTGGCTACATCATGGCCATGGCCTTATCCACCTGAAGGTGTTCCG
>JGI26061J44794_1001141_pt1 | contig 11005 bp, 8 predicted proteins | sample MarorgKNORR_S2LV_5_FD_44794 | JGI IMG/M metagenome (IMG submission 44794) | reverse complement strand
CATTTCCGGGCTTTCGTCATAGCATTCTAAAAGCTGATATTTTTTTGATGATTTGTAATGATGATCGCTATGTCGTGTTAATTCGTACAATACAATTCTGCCAACAACATGGTTAGAATTCCACGAATGTATTTCTTTTATACGCTCATATCGTCCCGACTCGGTTTTTACACGCAATAAGCCATAATGTTCAATATAATTAACAGTTTCTAATAGTAAGAATGCTGTAATAGCAACACTTAAACTAAAAAACAATCCAATTTTTCCAAACAAAAAGAAAATTAAAACTAAATATGCTATTTGAAATATAACATACCAAAACATATCGTTTTTAATTGAAAGGAAATTTTTATTATTGTTTTTAAGAAGGTTCTTTTGAATTTTCCACGCGCTAATATATTGTCTAAAAACCGAAGTGACCCAAAACGAATACACGCTTTGATTGTATCTGGCTGTTGCAGGATCTTCTTTTGTAGCAGCATATAAGTGATGACCAAAATTATGTTCTATAAAAAAGTGCATATACAATGATGGAAGTAATAGTAATTTGCCAAGAAAACGCTCTTTACTTGCTAATCTATGACCTAATTCGTGGGCAACATTAATACCATTTACACCTAAAACAATTCCTACTGAAAGCACAAGACCAATAATTTCAAAATTTTCCAGACTTTGTGAACTTACAACCATCAAAGCCCAAAACAATATACCGAAAACCATAGGAAGATTTAAATACAACATCCAATCAAAAAGAGGGTTTGCTTTTTTATTTTCGAGTTCTTCTTCTNAATAGTTTGAAGCGTTTTTTGATAGTAATATTTCTAATATCGGAATTATTCCAAAAGCATAAAGTGGTGTAAAAAACGACCAATATCCTTTAAAATAGATACTGATTATAGCAGAAATCGGTATTGTTAATGCTGCGAGATATTTTAAATCTTTCATTGAAAAACTGTTTTTTTCATTCCTATGAAAATAGAATCCTAATAATCATAAATATTTAAATTTAAATATTATCCCCAAAATTAACAGAATCTTTCCAAAGTTAGTGATTTATGATTAAAATAAAATTGTAAATTAGTATGTTGTACCAAAATATAATACAGAGTTGAGTAATTTTAAAACCATACAAGTCAAATTAGAGCAATTCATTAGAAAATTCTATACCAATGAACTCATTAAAGGCGTTATCCTTTTTTTTGCTATTGGATTATTATATTTTTTGGCAACACTTTTAATTGAATTTGCATTATGGCTCAATCCAGCGGCAAGAACCGTTTTATTTTGGCTTTTTATTGTTGTAGAATTAGCACTCTTTTTTAGATTTATAGCCTTTCCGCTATCTAAATTGTTTAAACTTCAAAAAGGAATCAATCATGAAGATGCTTCAATAATTATTGGCAATCATTTTCAGGAAGTAAGCGATAAGCTCCTTAATGTGCTTCAGCTTCATAAAGACAAGACAAACTCCGAATTATTATTAGCAAGCATCGATCAAAAGTCAGCAGAACTTCAACCAATTCCATTTAAATTGGCGATTAACTTTAATAATAATGTTAGATATTTAAAATACGCAGCAATCCCAGTAGGTGTTTTATTAGTGTCTTTAATTACTGGACATTTTAATTGGTTTAGCGATAGTTATGAGCGTGTGGTAAATTATCAAATAGCTTACGAACCGCCTGAGCCTTTTCAGTTTTATGTTATTAATGAGAATTTAAAAGCCATTGAAAACAAAGATTTTAAACTTATAATAACTACCGAAGGGAATGCCATTCCCGACAACGCTCAAATTACTTATAATAACGAAACGTATTATTTAAAACAGCACAGACCTGACGAGTTTCAATACCTTTTTCGACAACTAAAAACCAATATCAGTTTCTATCTGTTTGCGAATAATGTTACTTCAAAATCGTATACTATTGAAGTAGTAGAGGTGCCAAGTTTATTAAATTTCGATATGTTTTTAGATTATCCTTCACACACCAAAAAAAAAGATGAAACTCTAAAAAGTACAGGAAACGCCACAGTGCCAGAAGGCACAAAAGTAACTTGGAAACTCAAAACAAAATCTACAGACATTGTTAATCTATACGCCAAAGATACTATCGTTTTTTCTTCTGATAAAAAAGGTAGTTTTCAGACTTCAAAACGGATTAATACCACCTTAAATTACAGCCTTAACACAAGCAATGTAAATTTTAAAGACTACGAGAGTTTGGCGTTTTCAATCGATGTTGTAAAAGATGAATATCCGGAAATGAAACTTCAAATGGAATTAGATTCTATAGATAAACAAACGCTTTATTTTTATGGACAGGTAAGGGATGATTATGGATTAAGTAAGTTGCAGATGGTTTATTATCCTTCAGAAAATGATTCAGGAAAAAAGAAAGAAATAATTCCCGTTTCAACATCTAATTTCGATGAGTTTGTTAGCACTTTCCCTAATCAATTTAACTTAACCGAAGGCGTCAGTTACGATTTATATTTTGAGATTTTTGATAATGACGCGTTGCATAATTATAAGAGCACCAAAAGCATTGTGTTTAGTTATATAAAATTAACGCAAGACGAAAAAGAACAAAAATTGTTAAAAGAACAAAGCGAAACAATTGAAGATTTAAGTAAATCTTTAGAAAAATTTTCAGAACAAGAAAAAGTACTTAAAGAGTTATCGAAAACTCAAAAGGAGAAATCAGAATTAAAATTTAATGATAAAAAGAAATTTAAAAACTTTTTAAAACGTCAGCAGCACCTGGATGATATGATGAAGAATTTCAACAAGAAATTAAAAGATATTTTAGAAGAATTTCAAAATAATGAAAACGATAAGTTTAAAGAAGATTTAAAACAACGTTTAGAAGATAACCAAGATCAATTGGAGAAAGACGAAGAACTTCTCAAAGAGTTAGAACGGTTGGCAGAAAAAATTCAAAAAGAAGAATTAACACAAAAATTGGAAGAACTCGCAAAGCAAAACAAAAACAAAAAAAGAAGTTTAGAACAATTATTAGAATTAACAAAACGATATTATGTAGCGATGAAAACCGAAAAGCTACGAATAGAACTTGAAGAATTAGCGAAAGACCAACAAGAGCTTTCTAATAAAAACAAGGAAGATAATACTAAAGAAAACCAGGACGAATTGAACAAAAGATTTGAAGATTTTCAAAATGAAATGGACGAACTTCAAAAAGAAAACCAGAAATTAAGAGAGCCTTTAGATGTTCCACATGACAAAAAAAAGGAAGAAGACATAAAAAAAGAACAACAGGAAGCAAGTGATAATTTAGAGAAACAGGAAAAAGGAGGAGACCAAGAGCAGCAAGAACAAGAACAAAACGACGCCAAGAAAAACCAAAAAAAGGCTGCTCTAAAAATGTTGCAAATGAGTCAAAAAATGGCGCAATCTATGATGTCAGGCAGTAGTAATCAAATAGCTGAAGATATAGATATGTTAAGGCAGATTTTAGATAACCTTGTGTTGTTCTCGTTTAATCAGGAAGATTTAATGAATCAATTTAAAAGCATTCAAATCAACCATAAAGAATACGCAAAACATTTACGCAATCAAAAAGGCTTGAGAGAGCATTTTGAGCATGTTGACGACAGCCTTTTTGCTTTATCGTTACGGCAACCAATGATTTCTGAAAAAATAAATAAAGAAATTACTGAAGTGTTTTTTAATATCGACAAATCTTTAGAACAATTAGCCGAAAACAGGCTGTATCAAGGCGTAGCCGCTCAACATTATACTATTACTGCTGCAAATTCCTTGGCTAGTTTTTTAAGCGATATGCTTGACAATTTAGAAATCCAAATGAATCCAGGTCAAGGTAGTGGACAAGGAGTTGGACAAGGTCAAGGTGGAGACAGCCAATTACCAGATATTATTAAAAGTCAGGAAGAGCTGAACAAAGAAATGGAGGAAGGAATTAAGAAAAGTGAAGATGGAAAAGATGGTAAAGATGGCGAAGAGGGAGACGAAAAAGAAGGGAATAGGCAACAAGGAAGTCAACAGGGAGAAGGTGAAGGAAATAGCGAAGAAATTAATGGCGAATTATTTAGAATTTACCAACAGCAGCAAATGCTCAGACAGGCACTTCAGGATATTTTGGCTAAAGAAGGGAAAAATGGAGTTGGCAATAATTTGCTAAAACAAATGGAAAACATAGAACGTGATTTGCTTAATAAAGGTTTTACAAACAGAACATTACAAAAAATGTTGAGTTTACAACACCAACTATTAAAGTTAGAAACTGCAACATTTCAGCAAGGAGAAGACCAAAAAAGAACGTCTAAAACCAACAGCCAACAATTTAATAACACCTCTAACAACCAGTTAAATACCGCAAAACAATATTTTAACACTACCGAAATATTAAATCGTCAAGCCTTACCTTTACGACAAACATATAAAAAGAAAGTACAAGACTATTTTAAAACCAAGAATGATAAGTTTTAATTACGAAACCAAATTTCAGTTAGAAAACGAAACCGATATTTCTAAATGGATTTCAAGTGTTATCAGTTCAGAAAAATTTAAGGAAGGCGATATTAACTATGTGTTTTGTGATGACGATTATTTACTCAAATTAAATATAAAGTTTCTTAATCACAACACACTAACAGATATCATTAGTTTCGATGATTCAATAGGAAAAATTTTACAAGGAGATATATTTATTTCGGTTGAAAGAGTAAAAGAAAATGCAGAAAACTTCAATGTTTCTTTTCAAGAAGAATTAAACCGAGTAATGGTTCATGGTATTTTGCATTATTGTGGTTATAAAGACAAAACGAAAACCGACTCAAAAACAATCATAAGCAAAGAAAATTTCTACATTAGTCAATTAGGTTGATATTCAGTAAATCAGCGTATATTTGCAAATCCTAAATTTTAGGTAAATTAAAAATGTTTCACGTGGAACAATTTTAATTCCTATTATAGGCAGGAATCTTGATATACGAAACTAAATGTTTAACGAAGTTTATGATGTAATAGTTGTTGGTGCGGGTCACGCAGGAAGCGAGGCTGCTGCTGCTGCTGCAAATATGGGAAGTAAAACCTTGCTCATAACCATGAACTTGCAAACCATTGCGCAAATGTCTTGCAATCCAGCAATGGGAGGAATTGCAAAAGGGCAAATTGTACGAGAAATTGATGCACTTGGTGGTTATAGCGGAATAGTTAGCGATACATCTGCTATTCAGTTTAAAATGCTTAACAAATCGAAAGGACCTGCAATGTGGAGCCCGAGAGTGCAAAGCGACAGGATGCGTTTTGCTGAAGATTGGAGATTAATGTTAGAAAAAACAAAAAATCTTGACTTTTATCAGGAAATGGTTTCGGGTTTAATAGTTAAGAATCATAAAGTAATAGGTGTGAAAACATCTCTCGGATTAGAAGTAAAAGCAAAAACGGTAGTTCTTACCAACGGAACCTTTTTAAATGGTCTTATTCATATTGGTGATAAAAACTTTGGTGGTGGACGTGCAGGAGAACGTGCTTCAACAGGAATTACGGAACAGCTTGAAGATTTAGGCTTTGAATCTGGCAGAATGAAAACAGGAACGCCACCAAGAGTTGATGGACGATCGTTGGATTTTTCTAAAATGATTGAACAACCTGGTGATGAAACCCCGGAAAAATTCTCATATTTAGATATTACAAAACCATTAGAACATCAACGTTCTTGCCATATGACCTATACAAGTCCAAAGGTTCACGATTTGCTTCGTGAAGGTTTTGAACGTTCGCCAATGTTTAATGGAAGAATAAAAAGTGTAGGACCGAGATATTGTCCTTCAATTGAAGATAAAATTAACCGTTTTGCCGATAAAGAACGCCATCAACTTTTTGTTGAACCCGAAGGCTGGAATACTGTTGAGGTTTATGTAAATGGCTTTTCAACCTCGTTGCCGGAAGATGTTCAGTTTAAAGCATTGCGATCTGTAGTTGGTTTTGAAAACGTTAAATTTTTTAGACCTGGCTATGCTATTGAATACGATTATTTTCCGCCTACACAATTAAAATATACTTTAGAAACGAAGCTAATTGAAGGGCTATATTTTGCAGGACAAATTAACGGAACAACAGGTTATGAGGAAGCGGCTTCACAAGGTTTAATGGCTGGGATTAATGCAAGTTTAAAAGTTAAAGAAAAAGAAGCATTTATTCTTAAAAGAAATGAAGCATACATCGGCGTTTTAATTGATGATTTAATTACAAAAGGCACAGAAGAACCTTATAGAATGTTTACATCGAGAGCAGAATACAGAACACTCTTACGACAAGACAATGCTGATTTTAGGTTGACACCAAAAGGCTACGCTTTAGGCTTGGCAAGTGAAAAGCGTTTAAGGAGAATGGAGAAAAAACAAAAAGAATCTGATGCGTTTGTTCAGTTTTTTAAAGACACAAGCGTAAAGCCAGAAGAAGCAAATCCTGTTTTAGAGTCTAAAGGCTCATCTTTGGTAAAGCAATCGGATAAGATGTTTAAAATTTTTTCACGACCAAATATTGGTATTAATGATGTTAGAAAATTTAAAGCTGTAGAAAATTATATTCAAGAACATAATCTTGATAGAGAAGTGATTGAGCAAACAGAAATTCAGGTTAAATATTCGGGATATATAGAGAAAGAAAAAAACAATGCTGATAAATTAAACAGGCTTGAGTATGTAAAAATCCCATCAAATTACGATTTCTCTAAAATAAAATCTATGAGTTTAGAAGCCAGGGAAAAGCTAAAAANTATTCAGCCAACTACAGTTTCTCAAGCTTCAAGAATAAGTGGAGTATCACCAAATGATATTTCGGTGCTATTAGTTTATATGGGAAGATAAGCGATAATCGTTATTTTATTAAGTTCCACGTGGAACACATTATTTAAATTCTAACTATTTTGTCATTTCGTACGCTTGCACTGAACGTAGTTGAAGTGTGATGCGGAATCTATTTTTAAATGAACAAAAAGACATACTTAACCGTAAAAGACCATTCAGTTTCTGGAGAAGTTTTTCAGTTATTGTATGACGACGAATTTGATATGTTGATAACTTCGCCGCAACCTTCAGAAGATGAATTGCCTAAATATTACAAAAGCCAAGATTACATTTCACATACTGACACACAACGAAACCTGTTTGAAAAACTGTATCATTTTATTAGAAGGATTTCATTAAAAAAGAAATTGAAACTNATTAATTTGTTTTTTTCAGAAGAGAAAATNCTATTAGATATTGGTTGCGGTACAGGGGAATTTCTAAAAATAGCACAGCAAAATAATTGGNCAGTTTTTGGAATTGAACCAAATGAAAAAGCAAGAAGTATAGCAAATAAAAAAACCAACAATTCTGTTTCGGACATTGAAAAACTTTCAAATTTTAAACCACAAAGTTTTGATGTAATTACGCTTTGGCATGTATTAGAACACTTGCCAAGACTTGAAGAACACATATCAATTTTAAAATCACTTTTAAAATCGAACGGAACTTTAATTATTACTGTACCAAATTATAAAAGTTACGATGCTAAATATTATAAAGAATTTTGGGCAGCTTATGATGCGCCTAGACACCTATGGCATTTTTCTCAATCATCAATTTCAAAATTGGTAGTAAAAGAAAATATGCAAGTTTTTAAAACACTTCCAATGAAGTTTGATTCTTATTATGTGAGTTTATTATCCGAAAAATACAAATCGGGTTCGATGAATATTTTTAATGCGTTAAGAATTGGCTGGCTTTCAAATTTTAAAGCAAGACAGTCAACAGAGTTTTCCTCTTTAATTTTTTGTGTAAAAAACAGCTAAAGCTAATTTTAAGCCCTTCTATTTAATGATTGACTATATAAAAGCAGTGTATAGACTGCTTTAAAATTAAAGTCATTTTAAGCCCTTTATTTACAGTAGATATTAATAAATAAAATCGATTATATCTACCGTAATCATAAATATAATCTATTAAAGTAAATCTCAAAGGATTGTGGCTATTTTATACAGTTTACTTTTATAATTTTTCCCAAACTAAAATTTATTCTTATGAAGAAGATATTATATGCTACCCTCGTTATTTTAACTTTTGCTTCTTGCCAACAAACAAAAAAAATTGGCTATGTAGATAATTCTAAACTGATTAATGATTACCAAGAGAAAATAGATATTGAAGAAAAAATAAAAACTAAAATAACTGCTTTTCAAAAAAGAACAGACAGTTTACGTAAAGTTTTTCAGTTAGATGTTAATGAGCCAAAAATGGCTATTCTTATATTTTGGGAAGTAATGAAGCTGGAAATGTACTATTTGGAAAAGAAGAAAGCAATCTTACGCAAACCATTTTAGATTTGTTAAATGTTGCATATAAAAAGGACTAGATATTTGTTACTTGGTTTTATTTGCAATAAAACCTAAAGGTTTTTGGTAGTATTAATGCTTTAAAATCCCCTTTTCCTATTAACTCTCCATCTGCTTGGATATATGGATGCATCTCTTCTTCTATTTCTATTTCTACTGAAGTTGTTTTTAAAGGGACTACTTTTTTAAAATCAACAATTTTGCCATTATAAAGTTTGGAAGCGTTTAATAAAATATCGAGTTTGCTAAAATCTTTTGCGATACTCACATCAAAAAAGCCATCAAAAGGATTTGGATTTTTTGTAAGCTTCATCCCTCCACCAGAATATCCACACAAGCCAATTAAAATCATTAATGTTTTTCCTGAAATATTATCTGAATTAATACGAACTATAGAATTAAAATTTTTAAAAGAAACCAAACAAATTAAAGTACTAAAAAGATAAGCCAAAGAACCAAAACGTTTATATTTTTCTATTCGACTCGCTACGTAACCATCAAAACCAACACCTGCAAGATTAATAAAATAAACAAACGCTTTTTTTTGGTCTAATAATTCAATCTTGCCAACATCTTGAAGTTTAGTCTTTCCTTTTTTGATAATTTGAATAGCGCTTTTAATATCCTTTGGAATGTGATGGGTTTTAATCCAATCGTTTCCAGTTCCAATAGGTATTACACCAACAGTTATGTTTGGTGAAAGCATTTTGGATTGCAACATAATGCCATTAACGATATTATGAAGTGTACCATCTCCACCCACGCTAATAATATTAATAAATCCGTTTCCTATAGCTTGTTGAACAATTTCGACACTATGTTTTGGATACATTGTAAAAGCATATTCAAAATCAAATTCGTAGACATTTAACAGCTGTTTAATTTTTGTCCATTTTTTCTTTATAGAACCATTTCCAGAAGCTGGATTAATTATAACAAACCATGATTTTTTATTTGCCATATGGTTAGGCAATTTTTTTATGAAGTAATCGTGTTAGTTTTATTGACAAATCGGTAAGTATAATTTTGGAGTTTCCATTACGTTCAATATGATAAATTGCATCTTGAAGTTCTTCGCTAATTTCTAAAATGTTAGCATGATTAATAAAAGGAGCAAATTTTTCAAGTTTAAAATTTTTAGAATTAGGCTCTATATAAACCAATTGGTCAGCTCCATAATTCAGTAAAAGTGCCTGTCTGAAAAAATCGATACAAAAGTGTAGAAATTGTTTTTGAGTTTCCCGTCCTGTTTTAGCAATTTCTTCACTCCAAGAGATTAAATCGTGAATAGCACTTTTATTGCCTTTTGCTTTAAAAGCGCTTCTAATCCAGAATATAAACCATTCCTCAAATTGTAAATCTTCAGAATCATGATAAACCAAATCACAAGCCTTGTTATAATTTCCATTGGATTGATGCGCTATTTTTGTGGCTACAGAAACCTCTAAACCATAGCTTTTTATTAAAGCATTTTTAATACACTCTGCAGCTAATGGAGGAAAATGAAGTATTTGACAACGAGAGCGAATGGTACTAATAATGTGCTCTTCGTCTTCAGCAATTAAAACAAAAACGGTTTTATCAGGAGGTTCTTCTATAAGCTTTAATAGCTTGTTTGCACAAGCAATATTCATCTTTTCAGCCATCCAAATAAGCATTACTTTATAACCGCCTTCATACGATTTTAAAGATAGAGATTTTACAATTTCTTGAGCTTCATCAACACCAATTTTCCCCTGTTTATTGTCAATGCCAAGTTGTTTGTACCAATCAAACAAATTACAATAAGGTTGTCCTTTCAATAATTGTCTCCATTCATTTAAAAAGAAGTTAGAAACAGGCTTGCTTTTAACTTTATCAGTTGTAGTTACTGGAAACGCAAAATGTAAATCTGGATGAGAAAGGGTGTTAAATTTCAGATTGCAAGCATTATTACCATTGGCATTCTCTCCTGTGGAGTTATAACACAAAATATATTGCGCATAGGCAATTGCCATTGGTAATGTTCCAGAGCCTTCTGGTCCAACAAATAATTGGGCATGAGGGATTCTGCCTTTATCAACACTTTTTGTTAAATGACTTTTAAGATGTTCTTGACCTAATATTTCAGAGAATAACATTAAGCAAATATAACCGAATTCATGAATGAAATAAAACAAGTCTAATATTTGAGGACGTTTGTCGGATTTTCTGTGAAACTACAGCTTGTTTTTATAGCTTGCATTATCCTTTAATCTATTAATATTAAGTTATTTAAAGATAAACTAATGTACAAAACTACTTTAATTCTGATTTTTCTGGCACTTAACACGTTTGTGTTAAAAGCCCAAGATGCATTTAGAGGTTTTGAAGACTCAGAACAGGACAATTGGAGTTTTACTTCTAATATTCCCTTTTATAATCAAAATTCAGACACAGATCTTTGAACGGAATATTCACAAGCAAATGGTAGAATAGATAAGGCTTATGCAGGTTCCACATATTTAGCAGGAAGAGATTTAGATAATCCATGGTCTGAACCAAGACTTAATGATTCTTCTCCTGAACACATTTTAACCTTCGATCCTTTTGCCATTAATGGATTAGATGCCGAATTTACCTTTAAATTATACTATGTTTATTTAGATAAGTTTGATTATATA
>JGI26061J44794_1001140_pt1 | contig 11016 bp, 9 predicted proteins | sample MarorgKNORR_S2LV_5_FD_44794 | JGI IMG/M metagenome (IMG submission 44794) | reverse complement strand
AACGAAGGACATGGCTGGTCTGGAGCTAACGGAATTGATACTTGGAATAAACTGAAAATATTTATACAAACACATTTAGAGTAATACTGAAGACTGAAGACCGAGTAACAAACAACTAACATTAACCAATCACTTCTAATTTTGCAAAACGAAGCAACAATTTCTTTTTGCCTCCATTTTCGAAATTAATTTCGGCTTTTACATCTGCTCCAACACCTTCAATTTTTAAAACCTCACCTTTCCCAAAACGTAAATGTTTTACAAAATTTCCAGCAACTAATTTACTGTTAAACAAATTCGTGTTCCCTTGGGTTTTGGATATTTTCTTTAGGTTTTTTGGTATACTGATTCTAAACTTTTCAGGGTTTTTCTGCAAAGGTTTTTTAAACCGAATTGTATTTGGGGACACATCACCAAAAATACTTGCATCCAACATTGGGTTAAAACGCCTCCCGATAGCTATCGGGACTTCAATTGGAGTAATTATTTCTAAATATTTATCATCAATTTCTTCAATAAACCGGCTCGGTTCGGCATCTATTAATTTCCCCCAACGATATCGCGATAATGCATAAGATAAATACGCTTGTTTTTCGGCTCTTGTCAATGCTACATAAAACAAACGTCGCTCTTCTTCTAACTCACTTCGTGTATTCATACTCATGGCACTCGGAAATAAATCTTCTTCTAGACCAACAATAAATACATGAGGAAACTCCAAGCCTTTTGCTAAATGAATAGTCATTAATGCCACGTGGTTTGGGTCTCCTTTAGTATTATCTAAATCGGTAGCCAATGCAACATCTTCTAAAAATTCAGCTAAAGAATCTGATGCATCTACCAGCTCTTTTTGTCCTTCAACAAAATCTTTAATACCATTTAGGAGTTCTTCAATATTTTCCATTCTGGTCACACCTTCCGGAGTACCATCTTTACCAAACTCCCTTATTAAACCACTGGCTTTTGTAACGTGTTCAGCTAAGTCAAAAGCATTAGCAGTTTGATTGATTACCTGAAAGCTCTCCAACATGGTTGCAAAATTTTGAAGCTTCGTTTTTGTACCTGCATTTAAGTTTATTTCAACCTGATTTATATTTTGCAAGACTTCAAAAATTGTTTTGTTATAACTATTTGCAGCAACTATTAATTTATCGATAGTAGTTTGACCAATTCCTCGTGCTGGAAAATTAATGATGCGTTTTAAAGCTTCTTCATCCGCAGGATTAATAACCAATCTCAAATAGGACAATACATCTTTTATTTCTTTTCGCTGATAAAACGACAATCCTCCATAAATCCGATACGGAATATCACGTTTACGCAATGCATCTTCAATGGCACGAGATTGGGCATTGGTTCGATACAAAACCGCAAAATCGCTATTTGAAAGTTGATTTTGCGTTTTACTTTCAAAAACAGTACTCGCTACATAACGGCCTTCATCAGCATCGGTTAATAAACGGTTTACTTTTATTTTTGAACCTTCTTCGTTTGCGGTCCAAATAATCTTATCAAGTTTCGTTTCGTTTTTATCGATTATAGAATTTGAGGCGTTTACTATGTTTTTGGTCGAGCGATAATTCTGTTCTAATTTAAAAACCTTTACATCGTCATAATCTCGCTGAAAATTTAAAATATTATTAATATTAGCGCCACGAAAGGCATAAATACTTTGTGCATCGTCGCCAACAACACAAATATTTTGAAAACGATCTGCTAATGCTCTTACAATTAAGTACTGCGAATGATTGGTATCCTGATACTCATCAACCAAAATATACCGAAACCTATCTTGATACTTTGCTAACACATCTGGAAACCGCGTTAACAGCTCGTTGGTTTTTAANAGCAAATCATCAAAATCCATCGCTCCGGCTTTAAAACAACGATCTACATATTCCTTATATATATCGCCAAGTTTTGGACGTCTTGCCATGGTATCTGCTTCAATAAGTTCTGGATTTTGAAAATATGCTTTAACAGTTATTAGGCTGTTTTTATATGATGATATTCTGGAATAAATCTGTTTATATTTATACACATCTTTATCCAGATTCATTTCTTTTATTATTGAAGCAATCAATCGTTGCGAATCTTGTGTATCGTAAATGGTAAAATTACTTGGATATCCTAAACGATCTGCTTCAAAACGCAAGATTTTCGCAAACACTGAATGAAAAGTTCCCATCCAAATATTTTTAGCTTCGCTATCGCCAACAATCGTTGCAATACGTGCTTTCATTTCACGAGCAGCTTTATTGGTAAACGTTAAAGACAAAATATTAAACGCATCAACACCTTGACTCATTAAATAAGCAATGCGATATGTAAGCACACGGGTTTTACCAGAACCTGCTCCAGCAATAACAATCATAGGACCATCCTTTTGCAAAGTTGGTGCTAATTGTGCTTCGTTTAACTGATTTAAAAAGGTATCCAAATTGCTATATTTTAATGTGTGAATTTAGCCAATGTCTTGCGTATTTTTTAATGGATATATGATTAATTATAAACAATCCTATATCTACATAATCATTATATAAAATTTGAATATCTTTAGGGCTAAAAATATATTTCTTTATGTACAAATTACTTTTTCTAATAACAATCTGTTTCTATTCTACTTTTCAAGTAACAGCTCAAAAAAGTAGACTCGATGGAAAGATTATAAAAGATTTTGGTCAAACTTTTAAAGTTGAAAATTTAGATATTAAAACAGATACTACTGTAACTTTCAAGATTATTTTTGATGTTTCTAAAACTTCGGAAGATAAAAGCATGCCTAACAAATACATTGTTACTGCAGCACGTTTTTTAAATATGCACGCTGATGCAGGTGTAAAAAAAGAACAACTGAAGGTAGCTATGACAATTCATGCAAGTGCTTGGCAAGATGTTCTCAATAATAAAGAATACAAAGAAAAATTTGGCGTAGATAACCCAAATTTAAAACTTATAGAAGCNCTTGATTCTGCTGGTGTGGATATCATTTTGTGTGGACAAACTGCAATTTTTAGAGGTCTTAATAAAGAAAATGTAATACCAAGTGTAAAGTTTGCACTTTCAGCAATGACAGCACTCATACAATATCAAAACAAAGGTTATCATTTTATAAAATTCTAAATAAAAAATATGAAAAATTTAATTTTTACTTTAACACTATTAACAAGCATTATCGGATTTTCTCAAAATCTGGAAACAGACATAACTGAAATTGAGTCTAAAATTATTGAATGGCGTCGCTATTTTCATGAAAATCCCGAATTATCAAATAGAGAATTTAAAACTGCCGAAAAAATTGCTGCTCATCTTAAATCTCTTGGATTAGAAGTTCAAACGGGTATTGCCCATACAGGTGTAGTGGCTCTTTTAAAAGGTAATAACTCTGGAAAAGTAATCGCACTTCGTGCAGATATTGATGCATTACCGGTAACGGAAAGAACAGATGTTTCTTTTAAATCTCATGTAAAAACAAATTTTGATGGTGTAGATACTGGAGTAATGCATGCCTGTGGTCATGATACTCATATCGCTATTCTTATGGGTGTTGCCGAAGTATTGTCTAAACATAAAGACCAAATAAATGGGACTATAAAATTTATTTTTCAACCTGCTGAAGAGGGCTTTCCGAAAGGAGAAGAAGGCGGTGCTGCATTAATGGTTAAAGAAGGCGTTTTAAAAAACCCTGATGTAGATGTAATTTTTGGTTTACATATTTCAGCTGATTCAAATGTTGGAACAATTGAGTACAAACCAGGTGGAACTATGGCGGCGGCACAAAGCTTTGAAATTATTGTAAAAGGCAAACAAAGTCATGGCTCTACACCATGGGCAAGTATAGACCCTATAATGGCTGCTGTTAAAATCATTGATGGTTTACAAACTTTAGTAAGCCGTGAAATGGAATTAACTAAGGAAGCTGTTGTTCTATCTATTGGAAAATTCACTAGCGGAGTAAGAAGTAATATTATACCTGAAACGGCACAAATAATTGGAACTTTACGAACTTTAGATTACGGTATGCAAGACCAAATTAAAAAACGTATGGAAGAAATGATACCTGCTATTGCAAAAGCTTATAGAGCTAGTGCCACATTAGAGTTTGGAGTAAATTATCCGATTACTTTTAACGATTTAGACCTTACCGCACAAATGATTCCTTCTTTTGAAAAAGCTGCAGGAAAAGAAAACGTACACTTAATAAAAGCTATTACTGGAGCCGAAGATTTTTCTTTCTTTCAAAAAGAAATTCCAGGATTGTACTTTTTTTTAGGAGGAAAACCATTAGATGTCCCTGTTGAAGAAGCGGCTTCACATCATACTCCAGATTTTTATATTGATGAAAGCGGAATGTTATTAGGTGTAAAAACTTTTATACAATTATCATTAGATTATTTAAATAACTAAAATTGGATACTTTGCTGAATTTTTTAGGAAACATTAGCTGGTGGTTATGGATTATCATCATCATTCTACTTGTTGCGATACGCGATGTATTCTTTCAAAAAAAACATACAGTAAGTCATAACTTTCCAGTAATTGGTCATTTTCGTTATATACTCGAAAAAATCGGACCGGAATTAAGACAGTATCTTGTTGCTAATAATAGAGAAGAATTGCCTTTTAATCGTATTGAACGTGGTTGGATTTACGCTTCGGCAAAGAAAGAGAACAACTACGAAGGCTTTGGGACTGATAGAGACATTTATGCACATCAGCATATTTTTATCAATAATGCAATGATGCCTTTCAAAATCGATGAAAATCACCCAAACACAATTGACAAATGTTTTTTGCCTTGTGCTAAAGTTTTTGGAGCTTACAACAATCGCAAAAAACCGTATCGCCCTGCTTCTATAATTAACGTTTCTGCAATGAGTTTTGGTTCATTGTCAGCAAAAGCTATAGAATCCTTAAATAAAGGTATTAAACTCGCTGACGCTTATCACAATACTGGAGAAGGTGGATTGTCGCCTTACCATAGANATGGTGGTGATGTTATCTTTCAAATTGGAACCGGATATTTTGGAGTTCGAGATAAGAACGGTCATTTTTCTATGGAGAAATTAGAAAAATTAATAACTGACAATCCATTTGTTAAAGCTATTGAAATTAAACTCTCTCAAGGTGCAAAACCTGGAAAAGGAGGCGTGCTTCCTGCTGCAAAAATCACAAAAGAGATTGCTGCTATAAGAGGCGTAGAAATGGGTAAAGATGTAATTTCTCCTCCAAATCATTCAGCGTTTTCTAATGTCCATGAAATGGTCGATTTTATTGAATCTGTAGCTGAAAAAACCGGACTTCCGGTTGGTATAAAAGCAGCTATAGGCAAATTAGACCAATGGAAAGAATTGGCAGACATTATGCTTAAAACAAATAAAGGACCAGATTTCATTTCGGTCGATGGTGGCGAAGGTGGTACAGGAGCTGCTCCTCCAAGTTTTGCAGACCATGTATCCTTACCTTGGGTGTATGGCTTTAGCGATTTGTATAAAATGTTTCAGAATTACGGATTATCCGAACGTATTGTATTTATTGGCAGTGCGAAACTTGGCTTTCCTGCAAAAGGAGCCATGGCATTTGCAATGGGAGCCGATTGTATAAATGTTGCACGTGAAGCCATGATGAGCATTGGTTGCATACAAGCTCAAATTTGCCATACCAATCATTGTCCGAGTGGCGTTGCCACACAAAGCAAATGGCTGCAAAGTGGTATCAATCCAACATTAAAATCTGAACGTCTGGCACAATATTTTAGGACTTTTAGAAAAGAATTGGTAGAAATCACTCATGCAGCTGGTTACGAGCATCCTTGCCAGTTTAAAATGAGTGATATTGATGTTAATGTAGATGACCACCACTTATCGAAAGAGCTAGACAAGACATATATGTATGAAAAAACTCCAGTTCCATTTACGTCGGTTCAAGATTTAAAAGATTGTATTTATTTGGGAGGGAAATGTTAGTGTTCAGTCAACAGTCTTCAGTCTTCGGTCATCAGTCATCGGTCATCAGTGTTCAGTCAACAGTCTTCAGTTTGCAGTATTCAGTAATCAGTATTTTGAAACTTGATTTTTTGGAATTTGTTTCCGATAGCTATCGGAATTGGAATTTGATATTTTAATTTCCTTTTGTGCTTATTAATAAATAGCTTAAGTTTGTTTAACCCAAAAATCGATTTTTATGGAAATTGATAAAATATTTGAAGTCTTCCTTTATGCTGTTCCGTCTTTAATTACAGGTTTAGTTGCCTACTACTTTTTTAAAGAGCATACAAAAAATGAAGATGGCAGAAGACGCTTCTTATTACACAAAGATATGCAAGTAAGTTCGTTGCCAATACGTTTACAGGCTTACGAGCGTATGGCTTTGTTTTTAGAGCGAATTACTCCAACCAAATTGCTGGTAAGAGTATCTCCAACAAGCTCAAACGAAGAAGATTACGAATCTTTGCTTATACAGAATATTTCACAAGAATTTGAACATAATTTGTCGCAGCAAATCTATGTAACCGACGATTGCTGGAACATAATAGTTGCCGCAAAAAATGCGACAATTCAATTGATTAGAAAAGCAGGTTTATTAAAAAAAACGGGGACTGCAAATAAATTAAGAGAAGTTATTTTAACCGAAATGATGGAAAAACGTGCGCCAAGTGATGCAGCTTTATCTTTTATTAAAAAAGAAGTTTCTGAATTATGGTAATACATCGCCTCTTAATTCATTAGAATCTAATTCGCTGTGTTTCTTTTTAGCATAATTATATCCTTGTTCCCACCAACTGATCATTAATTTTTTATTAAAGATCAATGAATTTTCAGTAAGCTTTGATGGTGTATAATACAAATTGAGTTTTACTCCTCTGTTTTTAGCTGCAAGTTTACCTATAGTTATATCGTGCTTTTCAACTTGGTCTAATAAATGGCTAAACAAATTCAGCATCAACGAAAAAGGATTTTTACCCAATACTTTTAGCTGTTCCATGTTTTCCGATTCTAAAATTATAACATCTACTTCGGTTGCTCCACGTAAAATCGCTTCACGAATTGGTACCACACAACCCAATCCACCATCGGCGTACTCGTAGCCATTTTTTACAGCCAACGACATGAATGGCACATAATTACANGAAATCCAAATCCAATCGCAATACTCTTCGTAACTAAAATCGTGTATAGACTTATACTCTACTCTATTTTGAGATAAATTTGAAACAGTTACTACAACATCGGCTTTAGTTGCTCTAATTTGATCGTACTCTTCCTTTGTGAAATTTCGCCGTATATTTCTTTTTAATGCCTTACTTTCTCCAAAAGTTCGTTTCTTTTTAATAAACTGAAATAAAGAACTTAAAAAATTAATAGATACAAATTCCCTATTTCCTTTTTTTCGTACTACAAAAGGATTGATACTAAAAATATGCTTTTGTTTTACATTGGTAAAAATAGTATATAACTTTTTTATATCGTTTGTAGCCAAATGCTGAATGAGCAAACTTCCGGTAGAAGTTCCCAAAAACATATCGTAATTACGCTGCTTCTCGTTAATAAGATATTGTGCAACACCTCCTGCGTAAGCACCTTTACTTCCTCCTCCTGATATAACTAATGCTCTCATATAATTATGCGAATCTATAATTTTGTTGAACTTAAACAATAATAATTTCAAAAAAGCAAATTAATAATTATACTTGTCATTATTACTAAAAGAATTAATTTAGTTCTGTGAATACAAATTTCCTTCAAACTCCAATAGATTACCTAAAAGGCGTTGGTCCAAATCGTGCCGATTTACTACGTAAGGAATTGGGTCTTCATACCTATCAAGATCTAATCAATTTATTTCCAAATCGTTATATAGATAGAACGCAATATTACAAAATCAATCAATTACAACGTAACTCGTCTGAAGTACAAATTATTGGACAAATAATTGATGTTCATGAAGTGCCACAAAAACGTGGTAAACGTTTGATTGCAAGGTTTCAAGACGATACAGGAGATATGGAATTGGTTTGGTTTCGTGGACATAAATGGATTCGGGAAAGTTTGAAATTGGATAAAGAATATGTCATTTTCGGAAAAACCAATTGGTTTAATGGGAAATATAATATGCCTCACCCAGAAATGGAATTGCTAGAAGATTATAAAAAAAATCTACGTTCCGCAATGCAACCCATTTATCCTTCGACTGAAAAACTATCGAACAAAGGTATTTCCAATCGTGTGATAAGTAAACTTATGCAACAATTATTTACCGAAACTAAAGGAAAATTTACTGAAACTCTTTCCGATAATCTTATTTCTGAATTTAAATTAATTTCAAAATCTGATGCGCTTTTTAATGTCCATTTTCCTAAAAATCAAGAGCTATTATCACGTGCAGAATACCGTTTAAAATTTGAAGAATTATTTTACATTCAGTTGCAATTAATACGTAAGAATTTAATCCATAAATCAAAAATTAAAGGCTTTCCGTTTACAATAGTTGGCGACTACTTTAATACCTTTTTTAAAACCCATTTAGCATTCGAATTAACCAATGCACAAAAACGTGTTCTTAAAGAAATTAGAAACGATTTAGGAAGCAATGCACAAATGAATCGGCTTTTACAAGGTGATGTTGGTTCTGGAAAGACCATAGTTGCGCTAATGTCAATGTTAATCGCACTTGACAACGGTTATCAGACCTGTTTTATGGCTCCGACTGAAATTTTGTCAGTCCAACACTACAATGTATTACTTGATATATGTAATAAACTGAAAATCAGCATTAAACTACTTACAGGTTCAAGTAAAACTTTAGAACGTCGAAAAATTCATGAAGCTCTAGAAAATGGCGAATTACAAATCTTAATTGGCACTCATGCCCTACTCGAAGATAAGGTAAAATTCAAAAATTTAGGACTCGCAATCATCGATGAGCAGCATAGATTTGGAGTTGCACAACGGAGTAAATTATGGAAGAAAGGCTCACGCTTAATTCCTCCCAAAGGGAGGAAAAATAAAAGTCTCACTTCAACGGAAATTAAAGGGACTCCTCCGCATATTTTGGTGATGACTGCAACACCAATTCCGAGAACCTTGGCCATGTCAGTTTATGGTGATCTCGACATCTCCATAATTGACGAATTACCGCCTGGAAGAAAGTCGATAAAAACAGTACATCGTTTCGATAAAAACCGACTTAAAGTCTTCCGATTTATTCGCGACGAAATTGCAAAAGGAAGACAAGTATATATTGTCTATCCATTAATTCAGGAAAGCGCAACAATGGATTATAAAGACCTGATGGATGGTTACGAAAGTATCGTTAGATATTTCCCTTTGCCAGATTATCAAATCTCAATTGTGCATGGCAGAATGAAACCAGCAGATAAAGACTATGAAATGCAGCGTTTTATTAAAGGTGAAACACAAATTATGGTAGCCACTACAGTTATTGAGGTTGGTGTGGATGTGCCAAATGCTTCAGTAATGATTATAGAGAGTGCCGAACGCTTTGGTCTATCGCAATTACACCAGCTTCGTGGTCGTGTAGGTCGTGGTGCAGAACAGAGCTATTGTATTTTAATGACAAGCTACAAATTAAGCAACGACAGTAAAACACGATTAGAAACGATGGTAAGAACCAATGATGGTTTTGAAATTGCTGAAGTTGACCTTCGGCTTCGTGGTCCTGGCGATATTATGGGTACGCAACAAAGTGGTGTACTCAATCTTAAAATTGCTGATATTATAAAAGATAGTGACATCTTACAGCATGCGAGATATTATGCTAAAAAGATTCTGAAAAGCGATCCTTCACTTACTAGTCCAGCAAACAAAGTACTTCTGCTAACATATAAACAGATAACAAAATATAAAAACATTTGGAATTATATTAGCTGATAGTTGTTAAAAACAAAATATTATAGTCCTAACTGTTTGTATTGACTTTTTAATATTAAAAAACTAACTTCGATCCTGCTTACCGTAGATAGGTATCTAACAATATAATAAATTAAAACGAATATATTTTAATCCATTACAAACAATTTGACCAAATTTTACGCAATGAAAAAACAGATTTTAGCTTAATCAATAATAAAAACTATAAACATGATTATCAGTAAATTAAACAACAGACCAAGAAAATTATTAGGATATAAAACTCCTAACGAAGTGTTTTTAACTAATTTTAACCAATCTGTTGCACTTATTAGTTGAATCTAGTTAACTAAAAAACAAAACCCTACTAAAATTAATTAGTAGAGGTTTTGTCTTGACTATAATAAATTATCAAATAGTAACTTCTGTTCTCGACAGCTTCTTTTATTTTTTTAGTTAAGGCACATTCATTACTCTCTGCTTCCGCTCCAAGTCCCACCTATATTACCGTTTACCCAAGTTCCAGTAAGTGTATTTCCAGTAATTTGAAAAACTCCTATGGTCCCGTTTTCGCTGGTTGAAGTTCCTGATCCGTCAGCCGCTATTGTAGTACTTATTGTAGCAACTGTTTGATTACCATTATTTGAATAAGCTGATCCTGATACAAACTCTCCAGTATCTGAGATCTCAAAAGTCCACGTTCCGGTGTCATCACCATCAAATGTGCCACTCCATGTTCCTGCAAATTGAGAAATATTTGTGTTAAATGAAGCTACTCCACTTTGTGTACTAGTATTATCGACTGCACAAATGGCTTGTACATAAAAATCATAGGAAGTACCTGGGGTTAATCCATCAATATTAATTGAATTCTGTGAAACCGAAATAACTGAACCATTTCCTGGTGAAAACCCAGTGAGACCATATTCAACTTTAACGTCTAGATTATTATTAAGGTTGTCCCAATTTAAGACAGCACTATATTCTGTAATTTGTGAAATTGATAAACTTATTGGAGTATTGCATACAGCAATTATTGGTTCATCGTCAATATCGTTACTATCGTCACTACTAGAGCAAGATTGAAAAGTTAGCGTGATTACCGTTAATATTAATAATAGTTTTTTCATAATATATAGTTTTAGAT